>Ga0308165_1000207_pt1 | contig 140936 bp, 122 predicted proteins | sample PhyWR2_FD_201032 | JGI IMG/M metagenome (GOLD analysis project Ga0308165, IMG submission 201032) | Phyllosphere microbial communities from UC Gill Tract Community Farm, Albany, California, United States - DLSLW.R2 | ecosystem: Host-associated > Plants > Phyllosphere > Unclassified | place...
ACTATGACTATAAGCCATGCCCACCAATGATTGAACAAGTTTAATATGGAAAATGTATGATGGAAAATGGAAGGTAAAATCTCCTGAAGAGGTATGCACTATGACTATAAGCCATGCCCACCAATGATTGAACAAGTTTAATATGGAAAATGTATGATGGAAAATGGAAGGTAAAATCTCCTGAAGAGGTATGCACTATGACTATAAGCCATGCCCACCAATGATTGAACAAGTTTAATATGGAAAATGTATGATGGAAAATGGAAGGTAAAATCTCCTGAAGAGGTATGCACTATGACTATAAGCCATGCCCACCAATGAACTACTGAACAAATGAACTATTGAACTATGTAATATTTCGCATGATGAATTTTGAACTCCATCAATTACATATTAAATTAGACCAACCATAAAATGAACATGACTACAAGAAGATTTTTTTTACAAAAAGGAATATTAGGTATAACTGCAGCAACGCTGGTTAATATTCCCTCAGTTTTCGCAGAACCTGCTGAGCCCAGTGCCGCCGGCGAGGACACTTTTAAATTAGCCATTGCAGGCTATAGCTTTCTTAACTTTAACCTTGATGAATCGCTTAAAATGATGAAAAAGGTTGATGTACATTACCTGTGTATTAAAGATTTTCATTTGCCTTATAAAAGTACAGCAGCAGAAATTACAGCCTTTCATGCTAAACTGAAAGAAAATAATGTAGTAGGTTATGCCGTAGGCCCCATATACACCAAGAATAAAGAAGAGATAGACAATGCATTCGACTATGCCAAACGGGTAGGTGTTGATTTGCTGATCGGCATTCCGGCCCATGCCGATTTAGACTATGTTGCCCAAAAAACAAAAGAAACTAATATTCGCTATGCCATTCATAACCATGGCCCGCAGGATAAACTTTACCCAAATGCAGAAAGTATCTATAACCTGATTAAAAACCTCGATCCACGGGTAGGTATCTGCTTTGATATGGGGCATAACAAAAGAGATGGACGCGATTCGGTTGCAGACCTTCAAAAGTTCTCGAAACGGATTTTTGATATGCATTTAAAGAATGTAACCGCTGCAACAAACGAAGGCACCACTTGCGAACTCGGCCGCGGCGTAATTAATATCCCTGCATTTGTAAAAATGCTGAGAAAGGTTAATTATAAAGGCTGTTGTAGTTTAGAATATGAAAAAGACATGAAAGACCCCTTGGCAGGAATAGCTGAATCTGTTGGCTATTTTAAAGGGGTAAGCGATGCTACCCGCTAGTGTGGGTTAATTTATGTGAATTCAGGGATTGATATGCGGTATTTCTTTCGACCGCATATCTCCCAACCTTTCCGTAGTGTCCTGCGGTAGTTCTATTGATTAATATTCTTAAATAACTATTCTCAGATTATGAAAGCTCTTGTAAACACTGTTTTTATACTCATTATTTCTTTTACTAATGCATTAACTGATGCGCCTAAAAACAAGTTACAATCCGGATGGTACCTGATAACAGATAATCAAATAGCTACTACTATTAAATTGAATAAATCTGAGAAAGTTTATAAGATTGAGAAGGAGATATTTATATCGGTAAAAAGCATATTAGATATGGAGATAACTACGGAAAGATTTGGCGATAAGAATCATCCAATATTAAACTTCACTTTAGATAATGATGCAAGCTCAAGACTCGGATCATTACCCTCGGATTATAATAATAACAGGCAAATGGGACTTATCATAAATAACAAACTTATTCAGGTTGTAACCATCTTTGGCAAATTTTCCGGAAACAAAATAAGTATGTCAAGTCAGTATACAAAAGAAGAATTGATTAAGCTTAAAAAATCAATTGAAGATGAAAAGGGCAATTGATAGCAAAACCCAGTAGACTTAACTATCTCTTTGCAATGTTTGTTTATATTTACCCATGAGTTATCAGCATTCTTTGCTTAAGGAAAATCCCCAATGAATAGTATAATTAAGCATTTTGACCAATACCTGCCCTTAAATGAAGCGGAAATAACGGCCTTGAGCAGCCGCATTGTAGAAAGGAAAATAAAACGCAGACAGTACCTTTTACAAGAAGGCGATATTTGCAAATATTTTACCTATGTGGTGGAGGGTTGCTTTAAAATGTACGGGGTAGATGGTTCGGGCACAGAGCATAACCTGGTGTTTGCAGCAGAAGATGAATGGATTGTGGATATTGACAGCCTACATAAAGAAAAACCAGCAAGGTTATTTATAGAAGCCGTGGAACCCTCCGTTATACTTCAAATTTCGAAAGGCGATTTATGGTATTTATACACCCATTATCCAAAATTCGACAGAAATTTCCGTGTAATTATCGAAGATAAATATATCGAACTTCAAAACCGTTTATTACAAACATTTAGTGCCACGGCCCACGAGCGGTATGCAAGCTTTTTAGCACAATATCCCAAACTGGCCAATCGTTTACCAAACACTCAAATCGCTTCCTATTTGGGTATTACCCCCGAATTTCTAAGTAAAATCCGAAACATAAGGACACAAAAATAGCCAAATCCTTAAACTAGATTAAGCCTATTTCTTAAACTGGTTTATAGGTGGGTTCTGTTGCTTCATTGCACCTTTGTATTGTCAATACCGACAAGAATTTTAAACATAGATGCAATGAATACAATCCAATCAAAAGTAGCCATCATTGGCTTAGGAAACATTGGCAGGGCTATTGCCACCAATCTTACCCAGGGAAACCATCCGGTAATCCTGGCATCAAGCACACCAGATAAAGCGCAGCAGCTGGCAAACAGCTTAGGCGATCTGGCAACAGCACAGGAAATTACCGCCGCCATCAATACTGCCGACATCATTATTCCGGCCATTTATTTCGATAAGCTAAAAGAGTTTTTAACAACATTTGCACAAGAACTACAGGGTAAAATAGTGATCGATGTTTCCAACCCTATTGCTCCGGATGGAAAAGGTGGCTTCATAAAAACAATTGGTCAGAATGAATCAGCGGGAAAAATACTTTCACAGCTCGCTCCTCAAAATGCTACGCTGGTGAAAGCTTTTGGCACATTAGGCGCAGCCTCACTAACAAAAGCCGCCTTCAACAAACCAGATAGAAAAGTATTATTCTATGCTTCGGACAGTACAAAAAGCAATAAACAGATTGAAACCCTGATTTACGACAGTGGCTTTACAGCTTTAAATATTGGTGGAATAGAACAAGCTATACGCATTGAGGTTTTTGGCGATTTGCACGAATTTGGTGCATTAGGCCAAACCGTTACACTTGATGAGGCGCAAGCAAAAGTACAACAGGTGTAAAATCATTATGAGATGAGAAATTTATGGATAACCGTGCTGCTATTTCTACCATTAGCAGCTTGTAACAATCAAAACACGATGAATCAGACAATAGAAAAAACAGCAATTGAAAAAGTATTATTTACTTATGGAGAGGCTCTGAACACCGCAAATGTAAATGCCGTTTTACAGGTATATACTGCAGATGGGGTATTTATGCCTACCACACTTCCCACAGCTACTGGCACTGCCCAGTTGAAAGAATCGTATACCAACATTTTTAATACCATACAACTGAATGTAAAATTCGCCATTGAAGAAGTGGTGGTAACCGGTGATGTTGCATTTGCCAGAACATCATCGAAAGGGACTGTTTTAATTTTCGCAAATAAACAAGTACTGCAAGAGGAAAATCGTGAGTTCTTCTTCCTGAAAAAAGAAGGAGGAGCCTGGAAAATATCGCGATACATGTTCAATAAAGCTAAATAGTTAATAGCTAATTGTACTTACAAAGCTTTGTTAAATAAATTAGCCAGTATACTTAATAGCATGCTGGCTAATTTTCTTTTGTGGTGTAGCCCCGACGAGAATCGAACCCAATGCATTTAAGCACAACTAGGGGCACTTTTTTCTATATTTTGATCCAAAACTCACCTTTTACTCGCCACAGATTTGAGTCTAAATATTTGCAATATCTAAAGGTTTAAAATTCGTAATAAGATTTAAGAAAACCAAGCTAAAAATATGAACACACTTTTTGCTTGAGATTTTTTTTTGTAATTGACTTTTAAAAACTACTAAGATAAAAAGATAGCAAGATTAGCAAGACTGAATATTCAAAGCGACGTTCATTAGAGTTTCAAATATGTTCGTTTTATGGGAAAAGAAGAATGATTTGAGAATTTATGGCTACTGTTTAGTAAGTCTGTCTAACAATTTAAGTATTGTCGGGATCCGGAAGGTTCCGTGCAAACTTTCAATTTTAATTACGGCTTCCTCATTTGAGATTCCTATAGATGATATGTACAAAGGCTTTACGCTATCTCCTCTCATAATTGAAATTACTGTTTCAGTATTACCATGATAGTAGTTTTTAGCAACTCCAATTACGGGAACCCCACTTTTCAGTGTCTGCCAGACATGACCTCCAAGTCCATTTTTCTTATCATTATCAACGTAAACATAGCCGTCAATTATTATTGCCTCTAAATGTTCTATATTTACTTTTTCAATAATTTTAAGTATGCATGGGAGTTCTCTTTTATAAAATGCTCCAGGCAAATATTCATCGGGGTTTAGTAAATAGTCTGTAATTACCTCTTTCGGCTCACTGTCACACCAATCAAACAATAGCCCTACAGCCTTAGCCGTTTGATCTTTATAATGCACATCAATAGCTAATATCATTTTTTAAATTTTTGATTCACAGTTTGATGTATTAAAGTATCGTTTTAATCCAATTGCCAAATTGATCATTTTCCTGATGGCTGATCAATTGCCCATTTTCGTCCCACCTTCTAAAAGACCCGATGTGATAATCATATTTTTGAAAGTATTCCTCTTTTAATTTTCCGTTTTCCCAGTACTCTGCTTGACGACCATCAAAAATACCATCTCGATATTCATATTCAGTTTGAAGGATATTGGTCATGGGGTTATGATATGTCACAACCCCAGTGAAAGGTAGACCTTTATAGAGGTATACTCCTCCACCCCAATTTGTAGGCCTATCGTCTAAATCTAAATCTGGATCATTATATTCTATTCGTAACATATATTATGGTTCGTTTTTGTGAGACATTTTATCTCATGACGGTAATTGGTGCAAATAAAGTTATAGCTGAAAGAAAAATATACATTATACAACCAAAGCTAAACTATTAATGTTCAAGTAACTGCTTGCGCATTTTGTTTAAATCTTGGGCTTAAACATACAAGTTTAGTTATAAATTACTAAAGGTGAAGATTGTGCATCATCTTCCAACCTCGATCTTGCGAAGTATCTTCCAAGGGAGAGAGGGTCGCTGGAGTAAAGCTTCGTAGAAGTGGTGTATTGATATATTTATACAGTAAACAAAGCTTTGAACCTACGCAGATTTAATCTGTGTTGAGCAACAAATTGAACCAACTATAGGAAAGAAAAGAATGCCTTATGGATTTTATCTATCTTTCACATCTTAAATCCATGAAAACCTCTCTAGCCATCTTGACACTATTTTTGACATGCCTTTGCGCGAACGGTCAGACGCAGCTCGCGGATAGTGAAATTGCAAAGACAATGCAAGTGCTTGCTGACACAACAATCATCGTTCAATATCCAGGTGTTTGGAATTCCGGTCCTCAACTGTACCTGATAAGCAAGAAGGGAGACACAATAAATACATACTTGTACCAGCGCCCACCATATAGAAAGATAGTTGGGAAAGTAGCTAGAGGCGTGGCAAATGCCATTGTGCTTAAAGAATTTAGGGAATATAGAGATGAGCCAGTAGGAATCAATCGATATTTTACTATCATAGATGATAACCCAGATACACTTAGAATGGTATGGAATGATTTGTTAAAGTTACAGTTGTGGCGGACTAAGGATGATGCCATAGAAGGCTCTGGATGCCCTGTTACGAAGAGCTCCTACATCGAAATCGATGATGGTGGTGGCGTTTATATACTTTTAATCACCAGAGGTGAGATCAAGCCGTTAAACTTCTATGCTCCAAGTGAATTTGAAAGGTTTTGTCCTGGAAGAAAAGGGAGGCAAACGGCTATTAAATTGTCTAGAATGGTTTGTAAAATCTTTAAAAAGACCTAAAGGTTTTGCCTCAAATTAATACTCAAGCTCAATAAAACGCAACGTTCAAACTGCTCATCGATTGCAAACTGCGAAAATGTGTTAGAATCTAAAGTTGTAAAAAAACGGGATTCAATCTATGTTTTAATAAGAGCAGGTCAAGGAATTTAGATATCGTCATTATCGTTGCACTAAATATTCTTTACCCTGTATTAAAAAGTAATTCATAATTAAAAATTATTCTTTTTCAGTACCAGCCTTGTGCAAACTATTTGTTATTGTTTATTTAGATTTTTAAATTTTACAGACTTTACTTCTTAACCTAAATCCTTACGGATTTGATCAGGAACAGCTGGCAACTGCCAACCGCTTAATGCTGATTTATTGAGATCGTTTTTGTCTTTATCATAATTTCCAATTAAATAAAACTACGGCTGGAAGAAAATACAGTAACGAATCATATATTCGTTTTTTGAGACAGGGTTTTACTATGTATAACGTTTTGTGGCTTTGCGAATTTTGAAATTTGCTCTCCGCAATTACCCACAGCACTAACTTTAATAAATAATTACTGAACTCGCATATTGCTTGTCGCCCAAAAATTTGCAAAACCACTGTTAGCGGTTCGGGCTTGTATTTTGTTTATTTATCTTTCAATTTTAACCAACCGAATACTGTCAGATGAGTTTCTAAATTTATAAAAATATTCATCTTTAATAAGATATTCTGTCGAGTCCGTTGTTAGGTAGTATTCATTTCCTTTTTTAGTAAACTTGCCTTCTAAAAATTCTGTCGATGAGCCTTGCCTGGTGCTTTGGCTAATACTAAACGTGTTTTCAAGTTTCCAATGTGTAACAACATAGGTAGTATCCTGCAGTTTAAATTTCCAACTTTCAAGCCTTTCATTTTGATGGTTGTCAATTCCTTTGCCAAACAAATAGTACATTAGAACTCCTGCTATAACGGAATTTATTACAAATAAAATTGACAACTTTCTTTTCGTAAAGTATAAAATTAATGCAATTATCAAATTTAAAACAACTACAAATGGAACAAGCAATAATATACCAATAGAAGCACTTGGATCTGGGTCCATTTGTCTTACCCAAAGCCAAATAACTGCAAAGTCAATTAGTGTAAGTAAAGTTATTTTAGTCCAAAGTTTCATCTATTCTGTATTGGTTCGTTTTTCGGATAGCCTGACCGCTAACTTATATATAGCAGCCATAAAGTTGCTCCAAGCCCTACTAAATTGGGTGAATTGGAGCCATAGAATAGCTAATTATCAATTACGAATATATCATTTTATTCAGTCATCTAAGGAGCTGAAATTTAGGCAATAAAAGGGACTTGAATTTTTCGGTTTTACTCTAACACGTCTTGACAATTCTTCGTTTTTTGATACAGATTTGATATGATCTGTATATGAGTTGTAAATCAGTCAATGGAAACTCAAGTTATTTGGATATAATGGAATTCATTTAAACTTTTTCATTTTGAAGTTTAAATAATATTTCGTCCCATTGAGTAAAATATGTTGAAATAAGAAATATGGTTAGATCTTGTGTCTGGTCCTCCAATCTATAGGTTGGCTCGTCAAAAATATTTTTCATTTTTTCAGAACCGTTATATCCCTCATATAACTTGACATTTTCCATATTTAAGGAGAAGACCACATCATTATTGACAAGCATAATCTTTAGATAACCATCCTCATGAAAGGACAATTTCTTTACTATATTTTTTATCGCCTTAGTCGTCTTACTGATTTTGTAAAGAAATACATAACCGCAAAAGGCAAACATAAATACTCCAGCAAAAATTATTGGCGGATTGATCTTTTGAAAAAAATTACTTTTTAAAGCTATAAAACCCAACGGCAGAAATATGGTTAAAACAATTGCTACAAAAATTTCTTTTTTTGATTTTTCAGTCCTAACCTTTACATAATTTGCACCTTCATCATTAATCAAATATTCAGATTTCATTGTTTTTTATTATTAAAATTAACTTTTCGTTTTTTGAGACTTTTTTCAGTCTGTAGTTACCACAATTCTAATTATTTTCCATCAAATCGATCAGTCGTCCATCTTGGAGCCTGAATGGGCCACTTAATTTTGGGTTTTCTGTTACAGCTTTCTCTGCTGCAATAAAATAATCATTAAAATGTTTCTGCAGTAGTAATTCATCTTCACTTTCCCAATACTCCCCTTCGTCGATAACTATCAGAGTCGAAAAATGGGACTTAATTTCTTTTAAAAAATAAATAATTTTCAAGTGCACCTCAATTCCCGCAAACTGTGTTTTGCAATATTCTTGAATATAATGTTCAGTGTCAAATTCTAAAACTAGAGGGTCACAATTTCTATCAGGCTGAATTGCAATTCCTTTTGTAGGACCATCATAATTCCACTCCTTTTCATTCTTGACTCGGGCAAGACTTTTAAGAGCATCAGATATCAGATTGTGTTGCATACAGTTTCTTTGTGCAAAATCTTTTGCTTTATTGATTAACATATCAAAGTCCTGTTCAGATATTAGCTGTCCTTCGAAGTGAATTGTTACCCCCATAACTTTAAATATACAAATTGATTTTATAACTGCACTGGAACAAATATCTTCATTTTTTGAGACTCGATAAGGTTTTAGGGCCTTGCGTTCGGGCGGGATTTCGAAATACAAAGCTGGTTATTTACTAATATTCAATTGAAAAACTCCCGTTGAATGTTGCACTTCAGCCCGACTGACGTTAAACCCGTGTTAAAGACAGCTCTTTTTACAAAAACTTCCAACCTTTCTTTTTTATTAATTCTTTTGCTGTCAATGTTATCTGTGGCTTTGGATGTTCCTTTTCATACTCGAATTGGTTTTTAGCATACTCTTTCATTTTGTCAATAGTTCCATTAAAATAGTATCCAGAACCAACATTCACCGCGTAATTAATGTCAACTTTGATTTTGCCTAAAACTTCATATTCCGTTTTGTCCGTTTTTAATCCAATTGCATAACACCAACCTATTTCAAAGTCATTTTTCCAATTCGCAAAAGATTTTGAAAGAATTTCAGAATTCTCAAAATCTTTTAATGTTGGTTTCCCTTTACTATTTATCCTCGTTAATGCAATTAAATTAAGTCCTAATTCTGTGTTTTTTATAGCTTCCAAAACAATTGTTCCACAATAATTGCCATTTTCAAGTTTGAAAGTTACGCAGTCTCCTTTTTCAAAAACTGGTTGGCGAATTATTTTCCTTTTTTTAGACTTTGCTTTTGGTCTTTCCGATTGTAAGTCAACAAGAAATCTGTCAAGAACCTTAATACGCTTTTTAATGTCTTTTTCGTCAGCTTCAAGTTGTCGCCATATTTTAAGGTCTGCACCTATTTCAATAACCTTTTTTACCCGGTCGAAAATCTCTTTGTCAAGTTGTTTACACTCCCATTGTGCTTTTGCCAAAGCGAACCAAAAGTTATTACAGTCGTACGTATCGTTAATTGTTTCTTGATTGTTAGCAATTAACTTTTTTGAAATTTCCGCCACGTCATTTCCATCATTATACAAGTCGAAGAACTCCCTGTAAATGTCAGCGGAAGTGTCGTTAGATGATATTGCTGTTCCCCAAACTCCCATATTTTCGGTGTCGTGTCTGTTTTTTTAGAGTAGCCTACAAACTTATATCTCACAGATATAAAGTTGCTCAAACCCCAACTAAATTGGGTGTATTGGAGCCATAGATTAGCTAATTATTAGTTACGAATATATAATTTAATCAGTCATGGAGAGGCTTTAATTTTGGTAATAAAAGGGGCTTAAATTGTTCCTTTAATAAAATCTTGATTTCTTTTCCATTTGTCAACTATACGAAATATGTTGATACCTAATTTCTCTCCCTGTTGTCCACAAAATAAATCCCATTCTTTTGTCGGTGTGAACCATTCCCAAATTCTTGTGAAGTCTGCAACATTATCTCCTTCAATTTCATATAGCTCTTCAATAAATTCGTTCTTGAATTTAATGAGTTCGTCATCATTTTTTTTATCTAAAATGTCAACCAGAAGATTTTCTGCTTTGTGCAGCTCATCAAACAATTCAAACAGCTCCCATATTTTCCAATATTCAATTTTGGAAAGTCCATCAGGTTTACGTTTTTGAAAAAGTTGTTTGAACATAATGATCGTTAATTAATTCTGAAAGCTTGGATGTAATTAAGAAATCCAATTTGGTCTTTCTTTTCGAGGATTATAATGCGATTCATAGGAAAGAGGATCATTACCCTCATCTAAATTAACGTTAGCGGTAAGTTTACAAACATAGTCTGTAGAAGCACAAATCTTTGTTACTTTATATTATAAAATTATAGCTCAATCTATCACGTCACTCGAGCATTCGTCGAAAGTGTTATTAAAATTTCGGAGTCTTTTGTAGTTTAAATCGCCGCTTAGTTTTTCATATTCAGCCCAAAGCATAATATCTCTCGTATCAATAGTAGCTGTTTCAATGTATTTGCTCAAGTCTTTCAAATTGCCCTTTGCTAAAAATATGATACAACGTATAACTCTGTCAGTTTTCAGATAGTCAACTTTTTTGATTACGTCTATAAACATTTTCGTCGCCCTAATCGAATTCTCTCCAAAGTCAGTTTGTATTCTTGTATTTATATCGTCTTTAAATTCCATTTTTTAGTTTCGTTTTTTGAGATAGATGTTAGTATACAGGCTGAGATATTTAGTACTGTAGCCGTCATTGCCATCCGTATTATGATCCCATAAACCTTAATGAAAAGTCTACATCTTCAAATGATTTAATTAATTTGAATTCAATGTATTGACCATCGAAATCAATTTTTGCTTTTCGAATATTGCTTTCATAGGTTAGATTCCAATTCCTGTACGTTGGAATTAAAAAACCATGACCAAAGATTTTAAGGTCATAAAACTCATAATGATCAATTTTTTTTTGAAGAGTTTGATGAAAGTTAAGTTCTGGTGCAACGAATTCGCTTTCAATATAAAAAAGTACTGGTAGCTTTGGAGTCATATAGAAAACCGGTAGATCATTTAAGTCATAACGTGCGAATTCTCTAATAAAGTCAAATCTACTCTCCATTCCTTTATTGGTTTGTCTTTGGTATTCTTCTAAAAATATTTTGAAAAGGCCTCTCTTGAACTGTCTTGCCATACTAGCCTGAAATCCAGTTTTTATTGAATAGATTGGTTTTAAGCTAAAAGTTTTATTGTTCTTATTAAGTTTAAAGAAGGTTGACTTAAATCGTGCATAGTTATTAGATTTTTTCTTTTCATTAGAAAATGTCATATGCCTTGTAAGTTCAAAACCTTCTCTTAAAACGACTTCTATTGACGGCCTATTATATTCAGGGCTTCCAAAATACTGATTACACCGATCACATACATTACTACATAAGAATTTTCCTCCAAGTGACTGAGGGATTGTATGGGCTTTTTTATTGAAGGTGATCTTAGGGTCTTCTTCCGATAGATTACACCATAAGCATTTCAATGTTTCTGGTTCAAGCTGTTCCAAACTAAAATTTTCTTTCATGTTCATCTATATCATACTAGGATTAACGCTTCATTTTGTGAGATGAAAGTTAATATTTATTGAAATTGACCACTCTTAAAATTGTGATTAGTCTTATCTGCCTCCTATCCAAATTGTTCCCTGTGGAAATGCATTAAAGGTTCTTTCAATACCATTTTCTATTAGAGTAAATGTACGGTGAGGTTTTTTAAGTTTTTTATCAAGCCACGTTTTCGTTTCAATGTAATCCATTAGGTTACGATAGACTTCGGGCTTACTTAAGTGATCATCTTCTAAAATCATTTCATGTTCAAAAGATTTCCATTGGTATTGCTTTATTCTGTCTCCTAATTCACCATAACTCTTAAATCCAAATGACTTCGGAGGATTCGATTGGTGGAAAGGATTATCATAAAAGTGCAGTTTATCATCAATTGCACAAACGACCTGTGATTTGGAAATATAAGGCTCAAATAACCAGATTTTTAGGTAATAATCTTTAGCTAAGGAATCTAGCTCGGTCTTCCAAGATTCATAAATATCGAGTAATCCTGCGATAATTTTTCTTCTATTTTTTCTCCTAGGCTCGGGAATTTTGCTGTTGATAATAGATATATCACACCAAGGGTGTACGATAATTTCACAATAATCTCTGTTGTTCATAAAGAAGTAGCTTTTATTGTAAATCAAATTGGCGTCTATCCAATCTTGAATATTCTTTGACCTTCTCTTCTGACCTCTGATTTTCTGGATTTTCATTAAGTTGAGACTTTGATTGCATTATATCTTCCTAAAAATAATTTCTTATCCCGCCTTTTAAAGAGCTTCACTCCGCAAATTAAATTTGCTTTTTGGTAGAAACTCTGGCATAACCGATCTTCATTTTTGTAACAATAAAACGTTCTTCTGTAAATTTATTAAACTATGTTTTGTGATACAAGTTTTTGGGAAATTAGTCCCATTAGACTTAATTTAGTTTCCTACGAATTTAATAATCTCACAATACCACTGTTTTATGAAACTCATTAAGTCAGCGAAATCTTATGTTATTAAAGACATTTTTTAATGATGGTTTAATGCATATATAAAATCGGTAGCATAAAATTTTTAATGAGATTCCGAGATAAGGGAATGAAAAAGCAGTAAATATTTTCCCTAGTTACCTGTGGTTACATATCTCCTGACATCACTAATATTCTGGTCAATAATAGCTTTGAGGTCATTTAGTGTAACATTATCGGAATACTTGTAGGAATATACCTTTATTCGGGTTCCTTTAATTTCCCATGATTTTTCAAGAAAATTAATATCAAGTGTTAGGGTGCCTAATCTCGAAGTGGTTGGAAAAAGCTCCATGTAAAAATTTGAATTTATCTTTAATATTTCTCCTGAAGGTATTTTAAGTTTGCTAAATTCTGCATCGGGATATCCAGGATTAGATGATAAATATGTAATTCCAGCAACAGTGACAGCTTGAACAATGTAACCCACTTTCCCTGCGGCAAGTTCTAATGCAAGAGCTTTGCCTTGCTGCTCATTATATAATATTAACTGATCTAACAAGTCGATTTTTATTTTATCAAAGATATTTCTTGTATATCGAATTTCTGGAACAACCTCAATATTACTATTAGCGTTTATTTTTCCATCATCACTTGTGGCACTAACAACAGCTTTTCCTGGGGCTAAAGCTGTAACTAGTCCTGACGGGGAGACTTGAACAATTGAGGGGTCAGACGATGTCCATTTTACTGAGGCTAATAGTGCCGAGATTGGCAGAACCGACACATTAATTTGTTGTTGTTGATTTACAAAAAGGTTAATCTGGGTTTTATCTAAGGTTAATGAAGTTATCGTTCCTGGTATAACAGTTATTTTCTGTTGAGAAGATAAGTTACTTTTTTTAACCTTTACAGTTATTGTTACACTTCCTATTGAATTTGCATAGACTTTTCCATCTGATGTAATCGTTACAACATTTGGATTATCTGAAAACCATTCATATTCGGGTATCAGGGCACTGCTAGGAGAATAAGATACCTGGAGTTGCAAAGCCCCGCCTATAACCACGTTGGAGATTGAACCATTAAGTGTGATAGAAGAAATCTGAGGGGGAAGTATTTCTGTACTACTTTTTTTGCAGCTGGCAAATAATACGAAAAGGAAAAAAAATAAATATTTCATGAGAAAGTGTTAATTTACTCAAAGGTAAGAATGCTTGGCAATTCTTAAACTTAAAACTTAAACTGACGATTTATTTATGCTCCTGGGATTATTTCTTAGTATAACTGATTTTAAGATTTACATCCTTCTATAATTCCAGGGAGCATTGAAATTGTTGTGATGCCATAGTATATTCTCAAAATCCCCTCATTAAATGGTAGAATTGTATGAGTGGGTTTTCTAAATGCTTCTCACTAATACAAAAGTCAAAGTATTGGAATTTGTATTAATGAGAATTTATCTCAGTTCGTTTTCGCTGCATTTAATTTAAATGTTTAATTTGGAATAAACAGTAAAATTATTTTATGAAAGAATATTTTAAGTTCAGAGATCCTTTTGATAAAAATCCCCACAAATTTGAGATAGGTAATCCAATTAAATTTGACCGGAAAATGGGAGATAATTTTTTCTTCAAGAAATTCTTCACGGTCAACCCGTTAGACTATGCTGATTACTATCAATTTCACCTTAATTGGTTTATTCTTGACAATAATTTAAATAGTGAGAAGGATTTTTTCACGCATGTTTCAGATAAAATTGAAGATCAGATCGCTCATTACCATAAAAAAAATATAACTGCATTAAATACAATTCAGAGCCTCGAGGCACTAAGAAAATTTAAAGATGTTGTTGGAAAGTTCGACAAATGGCACATTAAAAAGACCTTAGAAACAGTTGTTTCAGAAAAGGATATTGAGATATTAAAGCTTAAAAAAGAAATTCTACAGTTAAAAGAGCAAATCAAATCACTTAGTCGTTACGAGCCAGACCAGAAAATAAGACTGCTGGATGGTAATCTAACACAACTGATCGATTTGATAAAGCAAATTCAAGGACTCGAAACGCCAGATGGTAAAAAATTAGCTCGCTCCCAATCCCAAAGCCCCTGGTATAAGATGATTGGAAGATACTTTCAGCATGGAGAAAGCGAGATTTCGCTTGAGACCCTTCGAAATTACTTTCCTGCTAATAAAACTGGGAAGCTGATTAAAGGCTCTGATGTATCAGAATCCACCAAACTCTTCAAAATCATACCGATTACATCCAATCTATAAAACAAAACGGTTTTGATTTGACCAAACCAATTAAGTGGTCATATAAAAGGCCCGTTTATGATTCAATTTCGCATTGGCAATGTCGCCAAAGTAATTGAATCTTATGTCTATAGAAATTATGACGAAATCTGATTTGATGGATTTCAAATCAGACCTATTTAAAGAACTTAAAGCTTTTCTGGCTCCAGAAAAACCAACGGATAAAAAATGGCTTCGTAGCAACGAGGTTAGGAAATTATTGGGCATATCCGCTGGAACCCTTCAAACCCTCAGAAATAACGGAACGATCAGCTTTACCAAAATTGGGGGGACTATTTATTACAGCATAGAAGAAATCAACAAAGTCTTACAGTTTCCAAAAACCCCGAATATTCTGAAATGAAAATGGCTACACCACTAACGGTCTTTCTTTGCAAGGCAGCGGAAGATCGGGCCATTTCGCCAATACATATCAGTCTCTTTACGTCAATAGTTCAGTGCTGGGCCAGTGGCGGCAGGATGAATCCAATTGTGGTCACCAGGAAAAAGCTAATGCAGATTTCAAAGATCAGATCAACCAGCACCTACCATAAGTGTATCACGGATTTATCCAGGTCAGGTTACATTACTTATATGCCATCTTTCAACCCCTCAGGGAGTTTGATTTTTTTAAATAAATGAAATTGTATGAATCGATTTTTGAGAAAGGGTTTTTTAAAAACTTTGAGGGAGCAAGTTTATGTTTTTGTTACCACAAAAACCTTTTTCCCAGGGAAAAAGAACTTGCTTTCCACTCCCGATGGTCGCAGAAAGTGGCTACCGCCAAAAAGACTTAAATAAGATAGTATGGAAATTCGACCAAAGAAAAAAGGTGGAAGACCGCCAAAAAAAATAAAAAGGCAAAGTATGGTAAGACTGCGGTTAACTATCACCGAGCGATTTCTCTTGGAACAAAAATCAAAGCGTGCCAGAATGGGCATAAGTGATTTTATAAGGCATTCGGTAATGTCGTCCAAGATAATGACCAGATTTGGTGAGGCAGAAATCTCTGCTTACAGGATACTTGCAGGCATGGCAAACAATCTAAATCAGCTGACGAAAAAAGCCCATCAAATGGGTCTGCTGATTATGGCCAGGCGCTGTCAGGATCTGATTTCGGAGATTGATAATCACATGAAAACAATGAATGAAGTATGATTGGTAAAATAACATCGGGAAGGAGTTTTGGTGGCTGTGTGCGCTATGTAGTTCAAAAGGATACCGCCAGAGTACTTGATGGTTTGGGCATCAGGCTTGCTGACGTTAAAAGGATGATTGCGGATTTTAATTTCCAGCGTTCCGCAAATCCGGAGCTAAATAAAGCGGTTGGACATATTTCTCTAAACTTCAGTGAGCAGGATAAGCTGAAGCTAACCGATGAAAAAATGCTGGAAATAGCAAAGGAATATCTCTATAACATCGGCATCAAAGATACGCAGGTTCTTTTTGTCAGGCATGAAGATAAATCTCACCCACATATACATCTGGTATATAACAGGGTTTCGAATTCCAGTAAGACAATCTCTGACAAAAACCTATTCCACAAAAATGCCAGGGTATGCCGGGAAATAACAAAGGCGCACGGTTTATTTTTAGCATCTGGCAAAATGCATGTGAATAGACAGGCGCTAAAGGGGGTTGATAAGGTTAAATATGAGATTTTTGACCAAATCAAATGTGCTAAAGTAGTTGCTGGAAACTGGAAAAATTTTGAGCAGAGTCTGAAAAATCATGGGGTGGAAATTATTTTCAAATACAAAGGAAATACCCATGAGATCCAGGGAATTTCTTTTTGTAAAGATGGTTGCGTTTTTAAGGGCTCTGAGATTGACAGGTCTTTTAGCTACAGCAAATTAAATACTGAATTCAGTGCTACAAACTTAGATATATCACACTTTTCGGCGGGATTAAAAGAATCGCCTCCAATGCGGAATTTTGTTCATGAGACTCGTGATAATATTCAATTTAGTCATACTGGGATATCAGTGCTGGAGGTTTTGCTCCAAGGTGACCTTCCTACCATTGCCACAGATCCAGAACCATTTATTAAAAGAAAAAAGAAATCTCAAACTAAAGGTAAAAGCAGGGGAATGAGTAGGTAATTAAATAAAATGATATGAAAACAGTTGATGAATCATTAGATAACTTTGGAGAGATTTTGGAAGCTTTGGCAACTCAAGGCAAAGAGATGGAAGATAATGTCCGGACATTAATCAATACCCAGCCTGCTGACTATGGTGATGATTTCAAAAAGATTTTACAGGGGTTAAATGATGTTAATGGAAAATTGGATTCGGAGGATTTAAAGTCAATGTTGGTTAGTTTAAATCGGAAAATAGAAAAAGTCCCAACAATTATCCCTGTTAGACACCACCACCATTTGGATAAAAACAGCAAGGGTTTGGTTATAGGAATTTTTGCGGGCCTTTTGTTCATAGCTGTTCTAACAGGACTGAGCGCGTATATACTTAACCGAAACGCAAGCCTGGCTTTGGATAGCGATAAGCTCTTGTATCTAAGGGCATATAATCCTGAATATTTAAGCAAGGTAGACCTGGGGTTTCTATCCTCAAGGGATAGCTTGGTTAGGGCTGCAAAAGAGATCATACTAAACCAAGAGCAACTGCTGCAGGCGGAGCAGACCCTCAGAAACAAAGAGGCTGAACTCAACAAAGCGCGATTACTAAAGAAGAAACTGCAAAACAGGCGAGGAAAAAAATAAAAATTAAAGATATAAATTTTGGCCACCCCTCATTTGTGGCCTATCGAACCCGTACACACCATCCACCTTCGTTCCGATTTTGCATCTACGCAAAAAAGTAATTGGTGGGGTGTAACTAAATAACCTAAGAAAGGGTAAATTGTTGTACCGTTTCTTAGGTTATCTTTCAATTAAACTCAAAAACAATTATAAATTATCTCGTCATGCCATGTCCCTTATCAGTATCATTGTTGCGATTAAAGTTAAGCCCAAGCCCCGCTTGTTTGCCAGGAATGGTTTTAGCCGCAAGACGAAACTCATTCGAGATACTGATCAATTTGTTTGCGACTTTCTCCCATTGAAGTTTTCCATCCAGGAGATCTATGGGTACCTCCATATCGATTTGCTGATGATAGGCGACAGACCGGTTAGCCATGTCAACGGTTACATTGGGATATTTTTGGCGGTAATAATCGAGCATTTCGGAATAGTTAAGTTTTTCAAGCAGGTAATATAAGTCTACAAAATCTTTAATACGCTCTCCACTTCCGACAATGGCATTCAATTTCATAGCAGCGATGTCCTGCAATGATGCCATTCGGATATTCTCCACATTGTCAAGGGGCTGCACATGCGGATAGGGATGTGTGATAAAATCGACTTTGACCCCTTCAATCAAACCCATCAGAGCACCCGAGCCAACCACTTTTAAATTTGATCCATAATTCCACAAGATGTGATCCTGGAGTAAGTTGGGATCAAATTTTTGTAACGAAAATAAATCGATATCGATGGATATTCTGTGCCCGATTTTTAGTGATAATGCGGTTCCGCCCACCAGAAAAAATTGTTCCAGCTTAGCATCATCCATTAATTTCTGGATTAAATCCAGTGTTTCTCTTGTGACTGTGTTTTTGTATAACATTTCAGTTGATTTTTAGTCAACCGGAAATATTTACATACTTTGTCTATTATTAATTCAGGTAGAAACCCGATTTCATTTTTCAGTGTGTCAATTATTTTTTCTCTGCCGTAGAATGCTATGATTATATCCAAATCTTTTTCATCGCCCCTAGTCAATACTCTTTCGATAACGATTCGGTAAGATTGCTGCCAGTTTATAGCCGCGTAACTCATGTCCCAGAATAAACCCTTGGGAAGCTCGGGGCGCTCTAATTTCGTTAGAATCGGCTTGCGTTCAATCTTGATCTGATCAGTTTCGAAAGGCTGTTTTTTTTTTGACAAGTGGTTGCTAAGGGTGTGATAACTATAACCTGGATAACTATCACAGAAATTTTTGAGACTGGAGAAAACATCCAGCTCAATGCCGGTGAATCGCTTCCAATGAACCAGTATAACCCGTGCTTGTCTTGTTCCTTTCATCAATACAAATTTACCAAAAAACTTTAAATAGACTAATATACTGAAATATTTGCCGATTGGTGGTTAATATTTTTAGTTATATTGATATAGCTTTAAGATTTTTATCTTTTCACTCTTGTTCTTTTTCGATTCTTTATGCTTTACTCTCTTAGATAGTTTTTCAGCCAGTTCGGACATATCGTGTCCCGTTTTCGAATCCAATACCTTGGCATAATGCTGAGTGGTTTTTAGGCTGTTATGCCCTAGCATTTTCGAAACAGTTTCTATCGGCACGCCATTGGAAAGTGTGACAGTTGTTGCGAATGTATGCCTGGCCAAATGGAAGGTCAAGGTCTTTGTGATGCCGCAGTGATCAGCGATTTCTTTAAGATAACTGTTCATCCGCTGGTTGGAGTAGACCGGAAGTGCCAAACCTTTTATCTCGCAAATGGGATGGTCTTTATATCGATCGAGGATTTCTTTTGCTTCAGGAAGGATAGGAATATGGGATGGCGTTTCAGTTTTAGTCCTGGATGTAAAAATCCATTCCTTGCCATCATCACCAATCTGAATTTCACTTTTTTTAAGTTTTTGCACATCGATATAGGCAAGACCGGTATAGCAGCTGAAAACAAAAATATCCCTGACCTGGATATTCCTCTGAACATGCAGCCTTTTTGTACGCATGGTATCAAGCTCTGCCTGAGTCAAAAATGTTCTTGGAGACGGCTTGGCTTTTAGTTTATAGTGAAGAAATGGATTGGCGATAATCCATCCGCTTGCCAGGCTGAAAAATACGATCTTCTTTAAATGAACAATATATTTTTGCGCAGAGATAGCCATGCACTCTTTCTCAACCCGGAGATAATGCTCATACCTGGTAATGAATCCAAAGTCAACCTTGATTAAGGGATAATCTGCTTTATCATACTTCGCCAGAATATAGGCAGCAAGATGCTTTATTGAACTCTTGTAAGTCTTTAGTGTATTCTTACTGTAGCCGTTGCCAATAAGCTCGGCCACTTTTTCATTATGCTCTTGAAAAATTTCAAGAATCATTTTTGATTTTGTACCTTTTCCAAGATAGTGGTTGCGAATGGTCTCCGCATCAATCTCTTCATCACGGTCTATCATACCGGTGTGGATTTTCCTGATTTTGGAAATGATGCTATTCATGTAATCGTTCAAAGCACGGCTTTCCTGCCTGGTGCCCCTAACCTTGTTGCGGCGATTGTCCCATTGCTCAGGCTCAATCTCTCTACCGATTGAAATTTCAGAGCGTTTCCCGCCTACGGTGATGCGTAGGTAAATCGGCAACAGGCCATTTTCATTTTCTTTTTTTTGCTTTTTCAGATAGAAAAGCAAGCTAAAATTCTGGTTCATAAGCTTGAATTACTAGGTTAACAAAGTTAGATTTGCAACCTGACTAAAACAAGATGTTCGAAATTCGAACATACTGACAATCAGCATTTTAAACTCAATCCGTGGTAGAAATTCGATTCTTTCCAAAACTCACCGAATTACTCACCAAAGTGAGCGAAAACGACCTGTTTTTGATAGTTTTTGGATAAAAACAAAATCCTGTAATCATTTGATTTACAGGATTTTGAATCGTTTTAAAACACGTAAAAGTGGTCCCGACGAGACTTAAAAATAGTGCTTTAAAACTGAATTAATGGGATTTTATATATTCCGTGGTACTTTTGGTGGTACCTTTTTGACGGGGGTACTTTTTTGCATTTGAAAAAGTTTTTAATGAATTTTAGAACAGCTAACCAATCAATTCTAAAGATTGTAAAATTTCTGTGCCAATTGATTTATTTAAAACCCCTTTACCATTTTTGATCTCCCAAGCATTTGATATAATTATACCACATGATTTTAAACCCAAATCTTTTTTAAAAAAACTATTTGGCACAAAATCTCCTTCTTTTCTGCTCGTATTGCCAGGATATAACAAATAACATTTAACTGCATCAAAATAATGATGATAAGCAAACATTTGTCTTAGATCTTCAATGCTCACTTTATTTACTTGGTCATAAATATTCTTCCATTTAGTATCAATCACGACGTATTCTTTTTCAAGTGCGCTATTTGTTCTCTCAATTATAATATCGGGTTTAAGATAACGATTAGTTGATTCATGGTTCCAAAATTTTGTAGACTTTTGATTATGAATCAGAAGTGTGCCATCATTTGCTTTTTGGAGCATTCTGAAGACATACTCTTCCCATAGCTTATTCATGTCAAATAGAATTGCTATGGAATGCGATGAACCTGAACTTACATCTGGCCTGTAATTAAGTAATAATAATTTTGCAATTTGAACTGCGGATTTATACGAATCAGATTTTCTGTCGAAGGTCAGTTTATCAAAAGTTGAATTATAGACTTTAATATCTTTAACCTCTGGAAAATTAAGTTGTAGTTGATAGCATTTTGAAATTAAATACTGGTTGTTACAAATTAACGGTAATATCTTAATTGCTTTGGCTAGAATTTGGTTAAGCAAATGATCCCTATCGTAAGTTGTTTTTGATATAAAAAATAACTCCTGATGCACAATATTTTTGGTAATGTGCTTTTGCAATAATAATCTACCCTTTAGTGCGGAATGATTAGTTTCTTCTTTTCTATATTTTTTAATTAAACCAACATGTAGCAGATAGTTAATCTCGCTTATAAATCGTTCAATGTAAAGATCAAGAATAGAATTGCTTTTTAATTTGAGAGCAGCATCAGACGCGGATGGCGTATCTAATGAACGACAAACACGAAGCATATCAATTAAAATATTTTGCCATTTGTTGTGCTCTTTCTCATCGTTAAAATTGTCCGTTTTATCTGCTTTCGGAAGAATTTCAAGCGTTAAATCTAAAACCTTTATTATACCAACCCATTCGCAAAATTTTATCCCACCGCGGCTTGGCGTAAAAAATGGACGTTCCTTTTCATCATAAATCTTCCATAAGGCAGTTACATACTTTTCTTCAAGAGTATCTTCTTTCCCTTCACCGCCCCTGTAAAAGATTAATTTCTCTCCAACTTTTATCGTTTGATGTTCAAAGACTTTGAGCGTAAACATATTAAATAGCTTTTACTGCAGCCAAAAAAGAAACATATTCCACACCATCGTTTTTCACGAAATCGTTAATTCTATACACCTTTTTTTCCAAAAGCAAATCTCGATCTTCATAATCAAAAGCAGCAAAGAGATTCGAATTTATTTCCTTAATCTCCTCCACAAAAGCTGAACCAATTGTTAAGCCCATCTTTCCATAATCTCCAAAAAAGTATTCTTGTAGAAGTGGAATAATTTTATTGTAAAATGCATTATACAATTGGCTTTCAGTTGTAATTCCTAAAAAAAATGAATGACCAATCGTGTGGTCTCTGCTCAACAGCTTTTCTAATCTCTTATTTATCTTTGTTAATATAAGTTCTAGATCTAGGGTATCATCACCAAAGTAATCCGAAAAAACTAGTTCATTCGTTTCCCCATTATCCAATTGGGCAGAAATTTGTTGCTTTTCTGCCAAACTCAGTTGTAGAAGATTGTCTGAATTCAGTAATGTATATAGATTTTTTTCTTCTTCAAGCCAAATGTTATCTTCCCATTCTGCTGCTGCATGTTTCAACCATAAATCATATACCATTTTTTCCGGAGAGATTAAATGAGGTTTGGGCAACATCTCTTCGAAGCTAAATCTTCTTCTTAAAGCTGTATCTAGCGTTTCAACACTTCTATCTGCTGTATTCATCGTACCTATGATGTAAACATTTTCCGGTACACCAAATTTAGATTTACTATATGGCAGGGTAATTTCTAAAGCCTCGGATTTCCCCAAACGCTTACTTTCTTCAATTAGAGTAATTAGTTCGCCAAATATCGCAGATACATTCCCTCGGTTTATTTCATCGATTATAAGTACATGAGGGATTGCTTTTTCAATTCGGGGTTTTGATTGCTTCTGCTGATTGGCTTTTTTTAACCAATTATTTATAAAATTTAATGCTGCCCAATAAGCAGTTGAGTTCATGCCACCTATTACCGCTCTAAATTCTTTATCAATATTCTTGACTTCCGCTAAATTAGTTACTGTTTTCTGTAGTTCTTTCAAGCGCTTATAGGATACTGTATATTCTACTGCTGAACTTCCGCCGTTAGCTGGCTTCAACCGCAAGTTACCATTGTTGGTAATCTCCGTTACCTTTAAGCCTTTTTTTGGTGTCAAGATCTCTAACTCATATTCCAAATCATTGTCTTGGTGTTTTTGTACTTGAGATAGCAATTCATTCCAAGCATCATCAAAATGGTGCTCTTTATCATCAATATCTTCAACTGGTATTACTCTTGCCTTATTACATAGTTCCTTAAATATTCCATCTTTGACATCATAGATGACAGACCGTACACCATCTTTATCTTCTTCTAAATCCGGTTTTATTCCTTCAACAAAATCTTCATAACTTATACTTTGATGGAATGTTGTAAATACAATTTGGCCATCTGCTACTTTTTTATCGTATAGCGTTTTAATTTCTATCCGGCTTAAACCAATAATATCTTCACCAATAATTTCTAGAGATTTATTGATAGTATTGTAGGTTTTTCCAGTGCCTGGGGGGCCATAGAGTATTTGATTCTTTGGATATTCAACGAATACGCTAGTTGCGTAAACATTATCTATTTTATCCGTTATCTCAAAAGCCATATTTCGAAAGTCTTTTTTATCGAATTTAGAAAAGCCGCTTTTTTCTGTCACAGCAAGTGATTCTGCCGCTGCATTTAATAACTCACCATAATTTGTGTTTATATCATAATCTAGTGGATAGTTTGTAAGGTAGGCTTTAGGCTCAGATTTAAATTCTTCTGTACCATCCAACATTTGATTTTTGGATATCATCCTGAAAAAATGATTGTTTTCTACATTTAAGACATAACGCTGACCGATCCCAAAAATCAGTGCATTTTTATCATAATTGAAGTATATCCTTTCAGAATTTTGGTCAACACCTAGGTCTTTAAGTAGTCGCCTTAAAACTTCGAAATATTTTTTTGTAACTCCAGCCCCCAGATTGGACAAAATCTTATCTAAAAGATTTTCATGTTTTTCGATTCTCTTATTTAATCGATTAATCAAATCCTCGAATTCACTTGTAGTGACCCTGTTTGCCTTAAATTCAGGGTTAACCTTTTTTTCGTTTATAATCCCAACATCTGTTAACTGTATTATTTTTTCTAACTGTTGATCAATATCGCCCAACATAGAATCCAAATCAATATAAACCTTTTCTATCGGAGCAGTTTGTATTGTGTACATTTTATTACCTTCCTGCACTGCACGTCTGAAAGTGAATATTCTTTCAAGCGGGTCTTTCAACGCCTTGACTAGATTCAATGCAGACTGATTTTGATCATTATGTGGAGTTTGTGTTTGGTTAAACTCAAAATAATAGGCGTAACCAGCTTTTGTTAGCTGTAGAATCAAACTAATGCAATCACCGGATGAACCAGGAAAACCTACTGGCAATGTCCAGAAACTAGTTGCAAAGTAATTTGATTTTATAGTACCTATAAAGTAATCTGTTTCAGAACCCTTTCCCGCACTTTGCCTTACTGTAAAAGTAAAAGTAGTATCTTGTTTATGTTTGGCCATTAGCCAGTCAAAGACAGCTTTTTCGTATTCGTGATAAGTGAGCATTAATTATTTTTTGGTTATTTATTATATTTTTTAAAATTTTCCGCCTGTTCGAAAATTTCTTTGTAAACCTCATCACGATCAATTGGTGGATAATCATTTTCGGCTAACAGGATGATTAAATCAACTTTTAATTCTGCTTTAATATCCTCCCTTTTACTCCAATCGGTGTATTTGGCTTTATCATCAACCACATCTTTTACCTCTTGGGCTAAATGAATTAGTTTATCCTCTGGATAGGCAAAATCGTATTTAATGGCTAAGGCTTTTAATATATCGTAAAATGCTTTTTCTTCAAAATCAATTCCCAGATCTTTAAAAGAATCTTTTTCCTTTTTAAGAGCATAATACAAATCGATAATTTCGTCTGTAAAATCTTCTAAAACTTCACTTCTTAAAACGTCGTTTTCTTTACGTTCGTTGTATTTGTCTACAATGAACTGAAGTCGCTTTGAAAAATCTATACCAGTAATTTTATTTACTTTTTTAATATCATCAATTGCTTTCGCCAGTAGTTTTTGCAATAATTTAATTTTGGTATTAGGTAGTTTTATTTTATCAATCTTTGCCATATAATCCTCGGAAAAGATATCTACTTCTGTTTCATTATCATCTCCAAGTTTGAATATCTCCTCAACGCCTTCGCTTTCTATTGCATCTTGAAGCATCTGACGGACTTTATTATTCATTTGGGCCGCATCAGGTGCCACACCCTTTGTTAACTTGTAAATAATAGCTCTAATGGCTAAGTAAAAATGAATTATATCTCGTTCTTCGTCTTTGAAAACACCACTGCCCGAACAAATATCATAAGCAGATTTTAAGCGTTTTACGATGTACATAAAACGCTTTTCGAGTTCTTGAGTGAGTTGCGCAAATTCGGCAGATTCATTTAAACACTTAAGCTGTTCTACCGGGGTTCCATGAAAATATTTTGAAGAATCGAATTTATGAAACAGCTTATTCAAAAGGTCAAGTTGGTCTTTTACAACTACAATTGATTGTTCAATATCTTCAATATTTTGCGAATCTCCTTTACCATATTGCGCTAAGGCTAAATTTAGTTGTTTTTTGATTCCAATGTAATCGACAACCAAACCCTTATTTTTTCCTTCAAATTTTCGATTAACCCTGGAAATGGTTTGAATTAGATTATGTCTTTGGATTGGTTTGTCAATATACATGGTATCTAAAAACGGAACATCGAACCCTGTGAGCCACATATCTACAACAATGGCTATTTTAAAGTTAGATTTTTCGTTCTTAAATTGACGATCAAATTCTTTGCGGTCGTCTTTTGTACCTAATAACTTATATAATCCTTCATCATCATCCTTACCTCTGGTCATCACCATTTTTAGGCGCTCCATCGGTTTAATTTCTTTTTGCTCTTTTTCCGATAGAACAACATCATCTGGGGCAATTTTTACTTCAGCCCAATCAGGGCGTATGGCTAAGATATTTTTGTATAACTCAAATGCTATTTGCCTACTACTACAAACAAACATGGCTTTGCCTTTTACTGTTGCGCCCTCAACAATTCTGTTTTCATAATGGCGGACAAAATCTTCGGCAATGGCTTGTAAACGTTTCGGATCTCCGATAATGGCATTCATTTGTGCCATTGCCTTTTTACTTTCTTCTATCTGATTTTCATTACTTCCATCCTCGGCGCATTGTGCATAATAAGCTTCTATTTCTTCGAGCTTATGGCTATTTAGCAAAACCTTTGCGGCTCGCCCTTCATAAACAATTCTAACTGTGATTTCATCATTAACCGATTCAGTCATCGTATAGGCATCAACAATATCGCCAAATACATCAATCGTTGCATCAATTGGCGTACCTGTAAAGCCAACATAAGTGGCATTTGGTAAGGAGTCATGTAAGTATTTTGCAAAGCCGTAACTTTTAGTAACGCCTTTTTCAGTGATACTTACTTTCTGATCTAAATTGGTTTGACTTCTGTGAGCCTCATCGGAAATACAGATCACATTAGTCCGATCTGTAAGTAGTTTCGTATCCTCCGTAAACTTGTGTATGGTGGTTAAGAAAACACCACCGCTATTTCTGCCTTGCAATAGTTCTCTTAAATTACTTCGACTTTCTACACTAACAACAGTCTCATCACCAATAAAACCTTTGGCGTTGGTGAATTGACCAGATAGCTGATCATCTAAATCTGTTCTATCCGTAATTAAAATTATAGTTGGGCTACCGAAATAGGTGCTTTTCATCAGCAGCCTACTCAAAAAAAGCATAGTATAACTTTTACCACAACCTGTTGTACCGAAATAGGTGCCACCCTTTCCATCACCATGAGGGCGTTGGTGCAATTTTATATTTTCGAAAAGCTTAACTGTAGCGTAGTATTGAGGATAACGACAAACAATCTTTTCATTTTTCTTCGAACTGTCTGGCAGGTAAATAAAATTGCGGATTATATCCCTTAACCTGGTTCGGTTAAACATACCCTGCACTAAGGTAAACATGGCATCAATGCCATCAACCTCCGTTTTCATTCCCTCAATTTTTCTCCAGGCGTAAAAGAACTCATAAGGTGCAAAGAATGAACCGGCCTTGGTATTCACCCCATCACTAATCACACAGAATGCATTGTATTTGAATAATTCTGGAATACCTCTTTTATAGCGTACCGTTAATTGCTCGTAGGCATTGTGAATGGTCGTATCTTCTTTAATTGCAGATTTAAATTCAAATACGACTAATGGCAGGCCATTGATATACAATATCAAATCTGGAATGCGCATTTCATAGCCTCTTATGGCCAATTGATTTACAATTTTATAAGTATTTTGATCTGATACTGAATAATCAATGAGTTGAATATAGATGTCTTTTTTGAGCCGATCTTCCCGTTTAAGCAAAAAACCATCTGAAACCATCTTCATAAAAGTTTTATTGCTCTCGTACAAATCGGAAGAGGGTAAACGGTCTAAATCTCGAAGAATAGATTCAATTTCATTCTCTGTAATGTCTTCGTCTTGATACAGCCTACGCAGATAGGCTTTTAAGTCTTCATCAATTAGAACTTTATCGCTAACGATATTACCATATACTAAAACAGGTTCTTCAAGCAAATTTGTTGTGGTTTGGCGCACTGCATTGCCTACTTGATGAACCATTTGTTCGTCTTGAAGTAAGTTAATAAATGCATGCTCTAATTGCGATTCGGTAAATTTCATGCTATATAATCGATGACCAGCAACATAATCTGACCGATTTCTGTTGTAAAATATTTCTGCAACGGACTGTTAGGGACGTTTGGTAATGTTCGGTTCAATGCCTTCAAATTTATTAACGGTTCTATGTATCGTTTAAAGTTATCATTGTGCCTTTTTAAACCTAAACATTCTTCCTGAATTTCCTTATTTGATTTTGGCTTTACCGAAAACCTTAAAATTTCAATTTGTTCTGCCGTAAGTTGCTCTGCTAACTTGGCATATTTTTCTACCTGCTTTTCAGTTGGCATTTTGAATTCAACCATCAGCTCGCGTTTTACTTCACTTAGGCTATTCAAACTAGCTTTCAGATGTTCCATCAAGTCTTTTGCCTTAGCTTGGTCGTTAACTTGGTCGTCTACTTGGTCGCTAGCTTGGTCGTTAATCGGGAAAGACATCCTTAAAAAATGATCTGTGAATTTAAAACATTCTTTTGGATAGCTTTTTAAGATACGAGGAATGCCTGAACCTAATTGCTCTACCAAATCTAAATCCTTGTAGATTCGCATGATCTCTTTATTTCTTGGCACCGAAAAGCCTTCAAAGAATTCCTCTTGGCTTAAGCCATCAGGCAAACCTCCTGTAGAAGTAATTTCTATTCGATCATCAAATAACTCAAATTTTGGCGGAACTTCAGTGGTGTAATCATTATGTACAAAGGCATTAATAATGGCCTCACGTAAAGCAATGGCATCCCAATACCTGGTTTCTTTTCTTTCTTTGGATGTGATTTGGGTAATGGTTTTATTTTCTAAATCAACCTTATCTAAAACCTGCTTGGTGGCTTTAATTAAAGATTCATAACCGTACTCATTATTTTCTACTAAATTTGTCCTATTTAAACCATTGTACTTGGCTAACTTGATAGAAGTACCGTTTTTATCGGAGATTAAATAAGCCACATAATTATATTGCTCCTCTGCATTAAGTAGCTCTAAATTGGTGGCAAAATTATTGTTCAATCTTTTACCTACTCCCTCGTAGTAAATTTTTAATTGTTCAAAACTTAAATTTTGTTGATTAGATCTAATTTTGCTGATGGAATTTCTTGTGCGCTTGGCAAACAGCATATCAACCATTTTTTGGGGCATGGGCTCTGATGCAGTACCAATTCTGATAAAAGCCCCTCTCTCTGTCATACCGTATTTCTTCAAAAAATAAGGCTTTTCACTGCCACTGGCTACTATAATTTTAATAATATCCAATCCATCTTTATGCTCACTAATCACATCAAACAAGCCTAAGCAAGAAGGAGAAATATTATGTTTTAAGCGGTCTTTTATTTTTAACTGCTCGCCGTCACTATCTGTAACACCTGTTGTTTTACCCGTTTTGTCAATGCCAATATAAATTACACCACCCTCTTTATAATTTAAAAAGGCAATCACTTCCTTTTCTAACGAATCAGTTAGTACTTGTTTATATTCTATGCGGTTCGTTTCGGACATTGGATAATTTTAGTTTAATCAAATTATGTTAATAGTAAAGGTATTTATATCCAAAAAATTCATTTTATCATAGACTGTATTCATCTCTGCAAGTCCAATCGCCTTTTCAATAATTAAACATTTCCTTTAAAGCTTTGAAAAGCTTATGGTTTATATTAAGCAAATTCTATATCTACTTCCACCTTTGTCATTTTTGTAAATAATAATTCGCGTAATTTTTCTAATACCTCATTTTCCTCATTCTTCATCCTAATGAGATGATAAATCGGACGGGTTGTACACTCATAATTCAAAAGTACATCAATTGTTGGTTCAACAAACTTTAACCTCCTAAAATCAGCTTTACTAATTTCTAAAAAGGTGCTCCCTGTAGCTAGGCTTTTAATATTATCTAACTGGGTATTGGCCCATTCTAAAAGAAAATATACAGTAAGTTTTTCCGTTGGAATTAGCGTGATAAAACCTTGATTTGTACAGGCTTCCTTGGTATTTATTGCGATTTTCCCAATTGTTGCCCGACTAGTTATTAAAAGACAGTAAGAAGGAAAAAGTTTTGCAGAGCTCTTTTGTAGTCCTACGTTAGTGATTTTTTTAGCTGTGTTCCTCGAAAACAGAGAATTATTTTTTGTCAAGTCCGTGGGTGAATACCATAATATTTCTCCATTACACCAATATTTCGACTCATTAGTCGAAGGAGTTCCCCCACCTAAAGTCTCAACTGCATCACCAATACTTTTGCCTTCCCAATCTTTCGGTATCATTCGCAATTCACTTTCCACCATTTCGCCTCCACTACTTTTATAAGGCAAACCATTTTTACCGGGAAACTCAAAATCTACAAACCATTTTTTATAAATAGCTCGCGCTGTTTCTTCTAATTTGCTAATAAAATGGCTATTTAATCTAATACGGTGCTGAATAATGTTGTATTCTCTTACAATTTCTAATTGTTTTTCAGGAGATGGAATTGGGAGAAAAACGTCACACATTGTCTGCCACTCAAAGATCTCCCTAACACTTCCATGTGATTTAACACGAGCATAGCGGTCAAATTCTGGCCTTTTAAACCACATCATTAAATATTCTGGATTTAGTTCATATTCATCAATTATCTCAAAAACAGTATAAGCTTGTGAAACCAGGGCATAATTATAACTATCTAAAAATGCCAACCCTATTTTCTCGCCTCTCCTTGATGTGTCTGGTATATAAGTAAACTGATTACGTTGAACAACTTTATAGGTACTAAAATCAGTTCCTATGGTATTTGCTATTGATGGTATAAATACCTTTTTAACGCTCACTCCTAACAACGGATAATCATTCAAATCTTTATTCCGAATGTTTACCTCTTGAATATAATCTCCTAAACGTTTATAGTTCGATTGCATAACCTAGTTCTTTAAACACATTCAGTAGATCTGTTTTCGATTGCTCTTCACTTTGCAGCAGTGTTTCAAACTCAGCCTTTAGACTTTTCATCTTATCATCAAAGTCTATATTTTCATCTCTATTTATAAATTCAATGTACTTGCTTGGCACTAAGGAATAATCTTTTGCTTTAACATCTGCCGTACTTGCAGAATAGCAGAATTCAGATATATTGCGATAGAGGTTTAAATCACTTTGCCAGTGGTGGTAAGTACTGGTAATCTCTGTAATGTTTTCTGATGAAAATTGAGTGAATTTCTTTTCAAAAGGAATACCTTTTTCACGCAAATCCATGAACAGAATCTGGTGTTTACGGTCACGATAATGCTTAATGCCGTCATTCACTTCAACCACTCGTTCAGCCTTGTTTTTATTTAAAACCCAAAGGGTCACACTAATATCAGTCGTGTAGAACATATTTCTCGGCAAAATCACAATGGCTTCTACCAAATCATTTTCAATCAGTTTCTTGCGTATTTTATATTCTTCGCCACCACCACTTAATGCTCCATTAGATAAAATAAAACCTGCTACACCATTTTCAGAGAGTTTGCTTACCATGTTTAAAATCCATGCATAATTAGCGTTGCTAATTGGTGGCACTTCATATCCACGCCAACGTGGGTCATCAACTAATTCATTACTTGCTCTCCAGTCCTTCTGGTTAAAGGGTGGGTTGGCCATAATGTAGTCCGCTTTTAAATCTGGGTGTTGATCACGTCCGAAAGTATCTGCAGGTAAATCGCCTAAGTTAGCTGCAATACCACGTATAGCTAAGTTCATTTTAGCCAGTTTATAGGTTGTTGCTGTATATTCTTGACCATAAATAGAAATTTCTTTTTTATCGCCGTGGTGGTTTTCTATAAATTTAATGGACTGTACAAACATTCCTCCAGAACCACAAGCAGGATCATAAATTACTCCTTTGTAAGGTTCGATCATTTCGGCAATTAGGTTTACAATGCTTTTTGGTGTATAAAACTCGCCCTTACCTTTCCCTTCGGCTAAAGCAAATTTGCTCAAGAAATATTCATACACACGGCCGACAATATCTTGTTGTTTATCTTTTATGGTATCAATGTTATTAATGGTATCGAGCAAGGCAGAAAGCTTGCTCACATCCATATTTAAACGAGAAAAATAATTATCCGGCAAAGCTCCTTTTAGTGCAGGGTTATTTTTTTCAACGGTGTGTAAAGCGGTATCGATAATTAATGCAATATCATTCTGTTTGGAATTTTTAATTACGGTACTCCATCGAGATTCTTCGGGCAAAAAGAAGATATTCTTCATATTGTAGAATTCCTTCATCTCTAAATATTTCTCTTTCCCTTCTTTTTTCAATTCTTCTCTACGTTCCTCGAACTTATCGCTTGCAAACTTCAAGAAGATTAAGCCCAATACAACATGCTTATATTCTGATGATTCTACTGTGCCACGAAGTTTATTTGCAGAATCCCAAAGGATTTCTTCGATGGATTTATTTTGTTTTGCCATTAATTAATGTTTGGTATTCATGTTTTAAAAAAGAACGAACCGAAATTCATTCATGGTATATCCAGCTATTTAATCTATATCAAAGCTAGGTAAATAAAGTAAGCTCAAAATATGGTTTTACGTAAAATTCAAAAGCCAACGAGAAGATTTTGAAAACTCATAAACTCTCCCGTAAAAAGACATTGATAATAAAGAGCGAAATATGTCTGTGATGAGTACTAACCTAGCGTTTCTTGGTAAATAGGTTCTTCCCCAGTTCGGAATGAATTAAAACAAGAGCAACTTTTTATGCCTAATAAAAATATAACAAGGATATTTAATCTAATATTTAGATCTTAAAATCTCAACTTTTTCTTTTTCGCTCGCTAGCAATCTTTCATAAAGTTGTTTGTTGGCATCAAGAGCCTCTATCAGTTTCTCTATTGGATTAAAATTGCAGTTAAATGCATTATAAGCACCGTTGTTAAAGCTATTATCATTAAATGTATTGAAATAGTTTACAACAGCCTCATCGGAAAACTGTAAAACGGCCTCCTTTGTAACACCCAAGATTTTAGCGATTTTTTCTAGAGTGGAATCCTCAATATCTTCGCTTTGCTCAAGCTTGCTTATTGCCTGTTGACTAATACCCAGTTCTGCTGCGAGTGCTTCCTGCTTCATTCCTCGCAATTCGCGAATTCTAGAAATTTTCCGGCCTAAATGCATGCGAGTGTTTTTTTCTGAGATTTCCATATTCCAAATATATCTAAAATTTTCCTTTGGTAAAAAACAACCAGTCTAGTGTATTAAACAAATTGTTATGGTTCGGTACCGCGATGTTGGTTTAGAAATTAGAAGAAACAAATCGAAAAAGCCATGACAGTAGCAAACTTAAGCCGCACAGAATCCATTTCGGCTCGACTAAATTTATTCATTAAATTATTGGTGAAGAAATTTGAGCCATTGAAAATTTATTCATTTTGCAGAATTATAAAATCCAATAATCGAAAAGGTTGCTTTATGACTTGTCTAGAGAAAGACGAGCCACATTATTTTCTGCTAATGATAATGGAAAGCTCAACCAGGAATGAACATGAAGCTCAAGACTTTTGTCGTTCACATTTTAATGAAGGTAAAATCACTATTCTTTCGCATGGCGTTGAAACGATCAAGGAGTGTATTCAAAAAAACAATAGGTTTTTCATTACGATATTAAACGAAGGGAGGCTTCTCTATAATAATACTGGAATCCTGGCGCAAGATACTGAAATCAAATTTGACCCCAGTCAAAACTTTGAAAAGGCCAAAAAGCATTTTGAACACCGGATAAAATTAGCTCAAGGTTTTTTAGATGCGGCGGCAGATAGTTATGCCAATCAACATTATGCCATTGCTGTTTTTTTGACCCACCAAGTCGTCGAACAATGCACCATTGCATTGATCAGGGTAAATCTCGCTTACAGGTCAGATATTCACCATTTAGGCCGTCAACTTGATCTCTGCTGTTGCTTTTCAGAAGAACCTTCCAATCTTTTTAGATCTAATAAAGATGATCTTTTATTATTTGAAATTTTACTAAAAAGCTATTCTCAGGCAAGATATAAGGACACTTTTAAAGTTGATTCGGACGACGCAGATAAACTTGTATCAAAAGCATATGCATTCTTCGAACTAACCAAAAAGAGTTGCACCAATAAAATAGCTGAGTTTAAATTGCAAAACGAAAAGCAAACAGAAATGGAGGTAGGTTTTGAATAATTTAACTCCAGATATACCTTTTTACAGGTTTTTTAAACTTCCCTTCAAAAATGGAACACGATTGCTGGAACGGAAAACACTGGATTCATTGTCAGAATTCAGGCCACCAAAACGCGGCTATCTTTCTGTTAGCGTAAAAAATTTGGGTTTTGTTAACGAGATATTTACCGCCTCTATCAGCATCGAAAAAGAAGATCTCGAAATGGTATACCTGAAAGTTACTCAGGATCATTTACTTATCAGCTGCAGCGTGGATACAGATGAATTTTATTTAAGCAGATATGCCTACTTTTTTCTAAATAAATATTTATGGTTTTATCATGAAAAAAGCTTTGAGGATTATTACTATCCGGATTTCTTTGATGCTGATAAAGGGACATCAAAATATCTGAATATCGTGAGTAATAGTAATGGGCTAACCATTAAACTCAAAGAGCCCTTTAGAAATCTTTTTAAACCAAGCGTCTCGCTTCCCGTTATTCCGCTAAAAAATGAGGCAAGAATAAATATTTTTCTTGAACCGCAATTATCGGATTCATTACAAAATGATACACCTGTTATCGCATATTGTATTTTAGATCCCTTAAACCTGCACGAGAGATACAATGAAGAAAAAGAATTAACCCTACTTATTCCTTTTACGGCAACACTAAATAATGACAAAAAAAAATTTAAATCATTATTGACATACTTAAACAGTAACACGATATCAGACGATTTGGAGCTCAATTCAGGGCAGCTTAATCTAAATGACATCTGCGAAGAAATGTGGGAGAATTCTTTCTATTTTCAAATGAAAAACCATAAAGAAGAAAATTATAGCAGAACTTTTTCCGAAAGGAAAAAACTTCAGTTTGATCTTTGGAAAAGTGCACTTCCGCTAATGATAAACGAATGGTTCATGTGCTATCAATGGATTTATGGTTTAAGATATATTAGAGGAAGGCCGACAAAAAAAGATATTCGTTTCTGCCGGGTTGCGAGTGATATACCTCAACTGAAATTTTTTCTTATTGACAAAGGAGAATACTTTTTCCTTGACCTCAAATTTATGGTTAATGGCAAGCTCTCCAATTTTGCGCCAATTTTTAACATGTTCTTTTTTGCTGCTGCAGAAAAGGTGCCGATGAAGTTTTACTTGTTAGGTTCGATGGCTGATGCTGAAGTCGTATCTTATTTCTCAAAAATAAGTTTTCGGTTGCCTGTACTAAAGAAACATTATGATACCCACTTGAGGACCTTTGTTCAACAAATTGCACAAACCTATGGCTTAACCAAAAGATAGTCCTACACCAAATGCCTGTCCATTCTGGAATTTTAGAATGGGCAGGATTTTTTTCGTAGGTGTAAAATGCAAACCTGGGTCGGGTTGATCGGCAGGATTTGCAGGCCACAAATGCGTGGTGGGTAATTATCAATTAGCTTTTTTCTGCTTATCCTTTAAATTCTTTTTTGATTTCCGTGCCGTTTCATAATCTTTTTTTGCCTTGGCTTCCTTTAAGCTTGCCTCGATTAACACCTGCTGCTGATGGATTTGGAGATCAGCGTTTTTCATCAGGTTATCTTTGTCTTTCAGGTAATGCCCGTCAATTTCATTGGATAACTCAGGGTAGGCCCCGCGTATGACCTTAAATTTATCTGATTCGGTTTTTAGCTCGCTGTTTCTGAAAGTTAGAGAAATGGAACTCCCCAAAGAAATTGCAACAACAAGAAAAATAATTATAGCACCAATAAAATAGAACTTTGATTTTATTTCATAGTGATGTTGGTTCTTTACTTTAAATGCATCAGGTAACTGCTCTATTTTTTTCCTTAGCTCATTCATCGAAACTGCAAATCTATTAAGGTCCTCAATAGAAGGCATGACTCCTCCATCAGGCGTAGTAATTGCAATCGCATCATTCGCCTGCGAATGCTGATGCTTAATGACAACCGATAGCTTTTCCTCCTGGGATTTCATCTGACCGATAAGCAGATCCATAATCTCTTCTATGTTTTCTAATTTTTCATTTATCTTTTCCATTAGATTGCATTTAATTTTAAATCACCTTCCTCTTCCCTGACTTTGCTCTTCATCATAACCGGTTCCTCTTTTTTTCTTTTTTCTAGGCTCTGGTTCAGCATGAATCGGGGAGAACGTCGGCGTAAACAGAATTTCTAATAGTTCAGTGAGTTTAGAGGGTTCATTAAACGTTCCCTTACTATGAGAACTTTCACCAAATTCCTTTTCTGGCAAGCCTGTTTTGGTAGAATCCTGTTGAACAGATATATCCTGAAAAAAGGCATTGAGTCTACCATAACTTAGCGACCTGTCGATTTCCGAACCTTTAAAAGTATATTCTCCGCTCCTGAATGAAACGCCCTGTATTTCGTTACTTCCTTTCTTATATTTGAAAACCATTTCAATACCGGCATTGGATAGTTTATTTCCAAAGCTGTCCCAGTTTTTACTACTTTTTTGTGTCGATTTGATTTGGTCAAAAAGCTGGTAGCGGATCTTATCGCTCCCTTTGAGGGCCTTTCTGTTAACTTTGTCTCGATCCTTTGCTATAAACAACCCATGCTTAACGGTTATTTCTTTGCAGGCTGTAACGTTTTTGTTAAACTGGAACTGGTCAGAGATTGTCTTACCATCATTATCCACCCGATTATAAATTATGTGTAAATGGGGGTGATGGTTATCGTTATGGCGAACAACAAGCAACTGCGTATTTCTTATGCCTATGAGTTTTAAATATTCCATTGCCATTGCCAACATATTTTCGTTACTCAATTTATCTCTATCAACTTCACTCCAGCTAAGGGAAATATGGGCTACCGCTTTCGAAAGCTCCGGATTCATCTTTCTTTGCAAATCAAAATCCTTTGTCATAAGGGATGGACTATCCAAGCGGATTCCATCCCCATAAAGAATCTCTGAATTCATTTTATTAACTACATAACGGACACAACCTCCAAAGCTTTTGCCTATCACAACCTTTCCTATCATTCTTTGAAATACTTAGCAACCAATTCATGTATTTCAACTATCAACTCCCTGCACTTTTTCTGGAACACCAAAAGTCCTTGCTCATGAGAAAGCTTTGTAAGTTGGTTCAGGTTGTTTGCCATTCCGGCCAGCATCCTGAATGCTTTCAAATCCTCAGGACCTATTCTTGGTGAAACCTTTCCGGCTTTAGCGGCCTGGCGAAACCAATCACTGATTTTAATTCCAGCCTTATTCGCCTTTCCCTCAATCATAAAATGATCCGTTTTGCTCAATCTCACCATAATAATCTTTTCTCGTTTTATCTTTTTTACCGGCCTGCCTCCCTTGGACTTTCCGGCATTTAATTGTTCTCCCATCAGGCTTTTAATTTTTCTTCACCTACTTTTTGCGACCATCGGGAGTAAAAAGGCAAGTTCTTTTTCGTATCAACGAAAAAGGTTTTTGTATAGCAAAAACATAAACTTGCTCCCTCAAAACGCCAAGTCGACCACCGCTTAATATTCTACTGTCTAACCAAAGATTTTAAAATCTGATATGCCCTTTTCCGATCTCCATCAGCAGCATAGTGAATAAGAATATCGCAAGGAGATCCACCTTTTTTGTTTATGAAAAATTGTGCTGCAGGAGCCTCACTACTGAAGACAAAAAATGTTTTTAAACTTGTATGGTACTCTGCACTCAGTCCATCCTTAACCTCCTTTCCAGGCCTGGTGTACCGAATCCTTGGACCTTTGTGGCTGTGACATTTCCAACCAGCATTCAATAGGATTGTATTGATACTATCCGGATCGGCTTGCCTGTTAAAATCTTGCCAAATGTTTCTGTCATTACCTGACCTGAGCTGACCTGATAAAGGTTTGTTGACTAAGGTCTCGGCAAAAAGTCTTTCTTTAAAAGGTATTGCTTGGTCATTAAAGAAAGCATCAGGATCAAAGGACAGAAAACGATATGAGGCCACATTTCCCGGTGCAGTATCAAGGGTTATGCCCAAGGCAGAAAAATAGTGAACCATGGCATCAAAATGCTCCTTGTGAAATTCTATAAACTCTATTGGAATTAGACCCCACAATCCATTTCCACTTGCTGATTTACCACAATAGGCTATGTGAGGTATTGTAATAATCCTGGCGAATATCTTATCGAGACTCTCACCTAGACCGTCAATATCAAAAGCAAGATAACCACTATGGCATTGATGAAAGCGCTCACCACGTCCACCGATTTGGTGACTACATGGTGTAATTGCCAACAATTTTCCTTTTAGATATTGCTGTCTAGAGGACTTGTATTCACATTGGCGGATTTCACTTAAAATATTAGCTTGCCAAGAGATTGACAATGCATCAAATAATGTAATTGATTTTGGGGAGGTGCTATATTTATTCTCAAAAATACTACACCAAGCTTTTTTCAAACTTCTCATAAAAAAGAATTTTAGAACTGAAATAGAATGGCCATTTCACTTGCCGTTCCAGTTTACTTTATGAACTAAACTGAAATGGCTCTACCTTTAGGTAGCCATTCAGTTCAGTTCAGTATCTGGATTCAGGTTAATTTTCGCTGCCTTTCCGCGAAGACTTTCTTCTTCTGGATTAGAAAGGATTTTGTCAATTTGCAATCTGGTAATAAAATCACTGACCTTATTCAGGCCTGGACTCTGATCTAGATTAAATGAATTTCTAAGTCCTTCAGCCAGCAATGGTCGGAGTTGTGAGCGGAGGAGCCCATTACCAAATTTTACAAAGATGGATTTGAGAATAGCTTTAAGCAAATCCTTGTCAATTGCATCATAATTTTGAAGGATTTTTTTAGATTCAGTTACTTGGCTATCCCGTGAATGAATAAGATCATCAAATGAAACCCTTCTCCCGGTATTGGAAAAGGTCAGCGTCAAAGGGTCGCACTCCAATACGAAACTTGAACCTTTAAACTCTAACCCAAGATAATTACCCTTGAGTACAGAGAGATGCTTCAAGTTACCATCGAAAACATCATTCCTTAATTCCAGTACCAATCTGCACTTCTGCTCAAGTCCTCCGGCTCCCTGCACGTTGCTCTTATTGGGAATAAGAGATTCTGTCCGCTTATTGGTATGATGCATCAGCAATATTAAACATTGGTAGGTTGTGGCAAGCCGCTTCATACAGCTAAGTACATGCCTTACCTCTCCATTGTCTTTGATATCATTAACCAAATCACCCAGCGTATCAATCTTGATTATATCTATTTGCTGGCAAACTAAAATATTCTCTAACTTGCCAATCAGGTTATCTGTGTCGAAAATGAAGTAAAGGTTTTCCAAAGACCGAATAATTAAATCCTCAGGTTGGTTATTAAGCTGTTTCCGAATTAAATAACTGATGGCGAGATCATCATCTTCGGTGCATACAATAATTGCCTTACGGGAAAGTTGTTCTGAAAAAGGAAAACCTATAAACTCATTTTTATTTAAAACCAGGGAGAGGATAAGGTCTCTTGCGAAAATTGACTTTCCAGTATCTGAACTACCCGCAAGTAAAACTAAGCCAACCTTAGGAAACAACTCACCCAGCATTTTTGGTAATTCGAGAATATTTCGCCGAAAAAGATCAGCACCGGAAAAAATTCCGACCTCTTCAGCATCATCTATTAATTGATTCTTGTTAGCAATAAGAATATCGTTCCTATGAACAGAAAGGCTATTTATTCCTGCTGAATTTTTCATATAGAATGCCCTTTCTGTTTTTCAACTGCAGACTCTAATGCTTCAATAGAATATAATACTCGCCTACCAATTCGATGAGGGATTAGGATACCTGCCTTTTCCCAGTAATAGAGTGTTGTGAGCGACACGTTTAAAAGACGTTTTGTTTCCTCGCGTGTTTTATACCTGATTTTTTCTTCTGGTTCTTCACTAGGTGACTTGGTATGTTTAAAGAGTTCACCAAAAACCTCTCTTACTTGCTCGGAAAGAACTTCCTTGAACTCTGAATCCGAATAACTTGTTAAAATTTGCGCCATATTTTTTGTAATTGAATGACACAAGGTTCACTAGGATAAACTTTGGGATACTATCATTATTTACAGTAAGTTCATTTTATTTGGTGATTAAAATTGTAACGATAGGAAATTAGTTGTTTGATTTCATTGACATGCAAGATATCAACATAGATAAGTCTGGTAAAAGTTTAAGTATAATTATAGTTAGATAGTTCTCCTGATTTTTCGGCGCTATCAGCTAAAAAAAAGATATTTTCTATGAAATTCTGTGAGTGAAAAATCTTAATTCTCAATGAATTCCATTTGTCTCCAGAAATTTCGCTAAATATGATTGTGAAGCAGTGTGCGTAGATTTTATGCTGCTTGTGTAAACTTTAATGATAAATTTTAGAAGTCTTCATGGGTACATTGCCACTTACCATAACAATCTTGAAAAATGGTTGTTCATTCGAAGACCTATATAAAATTTTAAAAACAGTCATTAATTCTATAAAAACGACCGTTTTATTGTAACGTATCCGTCCCGTAAACTAGGCGGATACATTGGATAAATAAAACTTCTGTTGCAATAAGGTCGTTGTTTACAAGGGAAACGATTGACGGTTGCTATAATTTAATATATTAGCAATACAAAACCAGCAAATCTATAGCTCCAATACAACTACTTACAGCTGCATTGATGTTTATGGCTGAGATAAAAAAGTTAGCGGTCACAGGCTGCAACGACCAAAAGTGAAACGAAAACAGACAAATAAAAATGACGAAATTTAGTTGGGACATAATTCAAAAACAATCGGACGTAATTTTATCGTGTGGTCTTAATAAATTGAAAACTCAACCATTTTGCGCCACTTCAAAAATTAATGAAAAAGGCTTTGGAAATTACCTTATCACACTTGACAATGTTCCGTTTTATGTTGGCGAAGGAAAAGAGCTTATTAAAAGGCTTAAACAACAGTTTAAACCAACCACATCGACTTTTTACAAAAATTTCGAGAAACTAAATTCTACAAACCAACTTGCAAAACCTACGACGATTGACAAATTTAAAATTCAATTTATATCTACAAACATTGGACGAAAAGAAGTTGAAGAATTCGGTATCGTAAACTTACCGACGAAACTTAACGGCTTTCAACTTGACAAAAGGAAAAAATTTGCTATTGCAGACCAAAAAGGACTTTGGAGCGCTGTTCAAGAAAATTTCATAAAACTTTTAGAAGAAGGAGAAATTAAAATTCTAAAATCAACTTTTACATCTTGGTTTGATACAAAAACTATTAGTGTGGCTGGACTTTATCTGGTAAAAGACAAATCAGGCAAATTAATTTATATCGGCGAAAGCTCTGACATTGGAGAACGAATAAAAACTCATAGTGGACGAACGTATTTTTCTGCGCTTAGAAGACACATCGGAACTGACATTTTAGGTTTTGAACTTCAAGAATTTAAAGGTAAAAAACGGTATTTCAGCGAAACAGAAGACAGAAAAGTAACGGAATTTTTAAAAATGTGCAATGTGACCCTTTTTCCAGTTTCATTTGGACGTTATGAATTGGAAGAATATTTAATAAAAAATCATAGACCATTATTAAACAGAAAAGACAATAAGCACTAAATAAGTTAGTGTAAATATGGAACAATTGAAAATAATATCAATGATATTGCCTTTTGGTACATTTTTGGGTATTGAAAAGACTGATTATAGGCCGACCAGCGCCGGTTAAAATTTAGTCTATAATATAAATGAAAACGGGGGCTTGATCGGTTGATCTTACCCCCATTAAATTAACGCTCTCGCCCAAATACTGCAAAATCTATACCAATCTAATTTTTGCGTTAAATAATTAGACTAATGGAATAGCTCTGTTCGGGGAAAATCCGGGAATGATCCAGTGGGCTAAATTCGTACATTAGATACATTGCATATTTTATTCCTTGTTTAAGTCGTCAAATGGTTCTGTGTTTAAAGAATGGATTAGTTCAAATTGCGGTAATTCTGTCGTGTCTAAATACTGATTTGTGATTTTTTCCAAATACGATTCAGTTATGATATCCTGCTCTAAAAACTGCTCTATGGAGGGGTAAGCGGTCAAGATTTTTTCATCATTAATTTTCAAATTGTGTCTGATTATTTTAAAAAAATTGATTTCAGAATATTCAATTAGGTCATCTGCCTTGATAGTATTTATAGCAAAATCGATTAAGGTCAGCTCTTCTTGTTCGGTCAAAACGGACTGCTTTAACAAGTCAAAATAATAAATGATAAAATCTTTGCCCTTTGTATTTAGTTTTGTTACTAAATTATTTATTTCCTCTTCAAAATTGAAATTTGCAAACAATGGCGAATTTTCGCACATAGTTTTGATTAAGGCGATTTCTCTTTTGTCAATGTCACCATCTGATACCATACAGCAAAAAGCTGTTTTAAGCAAAAGTTTGTCAAATGAAATTGTTTCCATTTTATTTTGTATTAAAGTTTAAAACCAATTCGTGGTCTATCATTTTTTTGTTCTGTATCTTCAGAATTCATTTTTGCTCTTAATGTTTCGTACTTCAGTAATTCATTTAACGGAACGGTAGGTTTTGTTGTTGTTATTACGTTAGTTAAAAGAGTCATTGTAATTCTTGATCTTTCTTTCAAAGCCAAACGAGAAGCCTCATTAACTAAAAATTCTATATCCGATGAAACATAGTTTGCTGTTAATGTAGAAAGTTTACCATAGTCCAATCCAAAGTCAAGGGGCCTGTTCTTTAAATACATTTCAAACATTGCTTTTCTTGCTTCAAAGTCTGGTGGTGGTAGGTAAAATTTCTTATCCAAACGACCTGCCCTAAGTATTGCAGGGTCTATCATATCAGGATAATTAGTTGCACCAATGATGAATATCCCTTTTTCTCCTGTTCTATCCATCTGAGCCAACATTTCATTTACAGCACTCTTCGACATTTCGTGTGCATCACTGTTACGGTTTGGAAGTAGTTCATTTATTTCATCAATAAAAATAATTGTCGGAGCATTTTTCTCGGCTTCTTCGAACATCTTTGCAATGTTTTCTTGCGTTGCATTGACAAACCTACTTTTCAATGTAGAAGGTGTGGCTAAAATAAAATTGAATCCAACTTCTTCTGCAAAATGCTTGGCAAAAAAAGTTTTTCCGCAGCCTGGTGGGCCATATAAAAGCATACCATTAGGAATGGTTATTCCATATTTTGCGTACTCTTCGGGTTTATGCAAAGCATCTATTACATCTAATTGTAATTGTGCTTTCAATTCATTCATTCCTGCGATAGCATCAAAACCTTTTCCTTTGGCTTTCTGCGCTTTTATCTTTTTCTCGTCCTTGTCGTCTGACTTTACTTTTTGAATGGTGTCAACATCTTCGATTTCTATTTCGCCATTTAAAGCTAGAATAAATTCGTTTGCAGATTGAAAACGGTTCTCGGGGTCTTGTTGTAAAGATTTTTTTAGAATTTTCAAAATAGATTCATCAAAATCCACGATTTCACTTGAAGGTTGTGGAAATGAAATTGGTTTTTTGCGTTCCTCAATTATAACATCTTCGGCTTTTGTTCTGTCAGCCTTAAATTTTGAAATGTCTCTAAACCAAGGAGGCATTCCGAAAAGCAAATGATACATCACAGCGCCAACTGAAAATAAATCAGATTGAGGAGAATAAAAGCTATTAAAACACTCAATAGCTACATAGTTCAAATTCAAACCTTCCTTATTGTATGATTTTGAAGATTGGTGGAATGAACGTGCAAAACCGAAGTCTATAATTTTTGCCTGTGGAATGTCGGCCGACAAATCAAGCATTATATTTTGTGGGGTGATTTCATTATGAATTATCGGTTCAGGCAAACTGTGTAAATAATTCAGGCCATTTAAGACGGCTGATATGATTTGCCTTAAATCATACACAGATGAAATTTGTTCTCTGGTAATTCTTTCCGCCAGCGTTTCGCCAGTTATAAAATTAAGAACTAAATAACTAAATTTCTTGCCTTCAAAAATTATTTCTCCGCTATCTAAGAAAGAAACAATATTCGGATGGTTAATTGATTTTAGAAATTCTATTTCAAGCAAGTTGTTTTCGCCGTCAAATGCTGAACGGTGAAGTTTGGCATAATTGAAAAGTTTAAGAAAATATAATTTCCCATCTTTCCCTTTTACTCTATATGTTTCCGCATTACAGCCTCGCTTAATAAAAAGCATAATAGAATACTTTTCATCAACTAAAAAGCTCTTAGGTAGTATACCTTTTTTTTGAATTTCCATTTTAAAAAGTAAAAAATGAGTTATTAACCTAAAGTATCTTTTAACTTTTCATCTTCGTGCATTAAACCAATTACTTGAACAAGTATTGGGCGTATTGCCTTTGTTTTTCCATCATTTGCGAATTGCAAACACTGATTCAATAATTGACGAGCTTTGTTTGCATCTTTCCAAATAATAGTTGAAAATTCGTTATTTAGTTGTCTTGCGAATTGAGCATCTTGCGCATTGTCAGTTAATTCACTAATTAAGTGAAACTTAAATGAATTGATGTCACTTGTTAATTCTTTTGCATTTTTCAAATTTTTATCCTTGATAACTTGCTCAATAGTTTCCGTGTATTCATGAATATGTGCTTCGACTTTATTCATATTCAAATCATCATCACTGTTGGATTTTATCTTTTCTATCAAGTCCTCCAATTCATAGAAAGCGTCTTTTAATTCTTGTTCAACTTTCGGCCATTCTGCAACTTTTTCAGCGCCATCTAACCTCAAAAGTTCTTTACGCAAGCCGTCAAGAATTTTCATTTTGCCGTCTGCACTTCCTTTTTCATTTTCCAGCTGTTCTTCCAAAGCCTCTAATTTTTCAGAAACATCGTTGGCATTAATTTTTTGGGCAATGCGTTTGGCTTTAGAAATCTCTTTGGTCAGCAATTCTTCGGTTGGTGGTTCAGTTTGCTTTATTTCAATTTCTAATTCTTCTGTATGGTTTAACAAAGGAAAGTAAGCAGTAAACTTCATTAATTGTGATCTGTCAACCTTAATGGTTATGTCAACATCACTACCTTCTGGAAGCAAAGCTGGCAAAGACTCTCCGCTGATAATCACTTCAAATATCTCATTATTTAAAACAGGATTAGTGCCTTCAGCATTGTAGTCGCCTTGATAAATTGGGATACGAATGATGTCATTAATCATTCCAGGTCTGACCGTGCTTCTTGTTTTCAACCCATTAATCACACCTGTCGCGGGAACTTTTTTACTTTTTTCTAACCCTTTAACTTGATGAAACAAATCCTTTTCGTCGGTTTGAAACCATTTGCCGATTCCAACATGATAAGGAAGAACTTGCATTCCATCAAGGCCGCCGATTCCTTGCAAAATGCTAAATTGATGGGGTTGGCATTCCAACTTATTTCCTGCTTCATCATAAACATTAATTTCAAAGGAGTTGGAACGACCCTCAACCAAAAGCACATCAACAATTGTCGCTTTTTCGCCGATTAACTTTTTCCCACTTGACCAAGCACCATCAAAACGAACTACATCTGCATAAATCTTTTCAGGGAAAGTTCCTGTAGTTTTTTCTTTCAGAACTTTCAAGTTCACCATTTCGTCCAATTCAACTGAAGTAGCTTCGTATTTAATATCAAGTTGAAGTTTGGTTTTATCTCTTGTTTTTTCTTTTACTTCGTCTGATACTGAAATTGTAGAAGCAAACAAAGCTGCACCTTTCGCTACCACTGTCATTGGATCAACCGAAGTATCAACTTTATCAGTGATTTGCTCTTTAAGCATTCTGCGTAAGATTGGCGAATAAGTCGGGCCACCAACCAAAATCAATGCTCCAAGGTCGGAACCTTTTAAATTGTTGCGTTTTAACAACTCCTTTGTAATGTCAATTGCCTTCTGGAAAATTGGAGCAACTGCATTTTCCATATCCTTTTGGGTTACCAATACGTCAACTTCTAATTCATTGCCGTTTTCATCTTCAAAGGGTAAATCACCTAGTTGTGATAAGATATTATGAGAATCTTTAAACGATAATTGAATTTTTGTCTCTTCTGCATAAAACTTTACTGCATTTCTTAAAATTTCCTTTTGCTCTGAATCTTCTAAAACGCTTTCGATGGAAAAATTTTCCTTAAGATTAGGAATTATTATTTGATCGACAATTGCTTCGTCCAAATTTTTACCCCCGAGCCAATTATCTCCGTCTGTATCTTTTACTGCCAAAATTCCTTCTTCTGCTTTTATCAAAGCAGCATCAAAAGTTCCACCACCAAAGTCGAACACTAACCAAAAACCGTCTTTGCTTTTAGAACCAAGACCATAAGCAGTTGCAGCAGCTACTGGTTCTTGTAGTAATTCAATATGTTTAAATCCGGCAAGTTTTGCTGCTTGCATTGTAGCTTCATTCTGTGGATTCAGGAATTTTGCAGGGACCGTAATAACAATTGATGAGATGTTTTCATCCTGCACAAACGATTTCAGTTTTTTTATAATTTCAGAGGATAATTCTTCTGATGAAAAACTCTTGTTCATATTGGAACATTCATAAGAATGGGTTGTCCCCATTGTTCGCTTGAACTCAATAAATGTGTTTGTTTTCCCCTTTTCTAACGTCTTTAAGGCTCTCGCATTATCATTCTTCATTACATTAAAGGCTGTATCGCCTACGAGAATATCTTGTCTTTTATTAAAATGAATGCAAGAAGGTAACGTATCTTTTAAAGTGTCCGATTTTTTAATAGTCGGAACTCCATCTTCCATTCTAGCAATTGCTGAATTTGTTGTTCCTAAATCAATCCCATAATCAATTTTATTTCTCATTTTTCGAATGTTGTTTCGTTATAAATAGCCTTTTGATGTTTCAATTTGGGCTGTTTGAATCATTTTGTCATTATAGTTTACCTGCGGAATTAGAACTTTGGAAATAATTTCAGAGTCCTTTTCTAAATTTTCATCAGGAATTGAGCTTGTAACAATTACCTTCATCCCTTGATGAAACTGTTTGCCTAATAGTTCTGGCATTTCATATCCATTTGCAGAAAGATTGTCCTTCAATTTTCCAACGGATGCTTGCAATTGTTTCAAACCTTTAGTTTTTGAATCCATCAAGTTGATGTTTCTTTCAATTAGATTGATTTCACTGGCCACTTTCAACGCCAAAGAATGGTCAGGCTCTGCGTTTGGTATTGCTTTTAAAGTTGCTTTCTGTTGCGCAATTAAATGCAATTGAGAATCCATTAATTCGGTTTGCTTACCAAACTCTTTTACCAAACTTTCTTCAATTGAAGATTTGGTTTTGCTTAACTGATCTATGAAATCCGTTTTGTCGGTTTGTTGTCTTTTGCTCAATAGCCAATACAAAAGTCCCGAAAGCAAGATTGCTAAAAGCACTCCAACTATTCCGTAAAGAGAATTCTTGCTTAATGAATCTTGAACTTCTGTTATTTTACCTTCGTTTTTGTCTCCAGTTTCTTTGATTTTAATGCCAAGTTGATTTGTGGTTTGAGTAAGGGCATCGCTATTGGTTTGCATTTGGTTTTGCAAACTTTTAATATTTTTGTTAGCGGTCGTAAGTTTTGAATTCAAATTGCCTAATTCAGATTTCAGGTTATTGTTTTCCGATTGAAGCGATTTGATCTTAATTGATAAGGGCTTTATTGATTTGTCTAAATCTTCATTGGTTACATTTTGAGCAAATGCACTCATTGAAGAAAATAGGAGTATTGCGAATGTGATTTTTTTCATTACTTAATCAGTTTTATAAATTGGTTCAATGCTTTGCGAATGATGGCGTTTATTCCTTTTTTGTTTTTTAGTTTTTCAACAAGTTTTGGAGAGCAGTGGTAATATGTTTTTATAAACCACTTTCCAAAACATGACTTATCCAATACATTATCTCTGAATTGTCTTAAAATCATTACTTGTGGATGATCGTAATTCCCATAAGCCATTGTTGCAATATAACATCCTCCTCCTCCAGAATTTGTAGTTTTTGAACCTGTAGAATATGTTGGGGCATATGTTGGGGTTCTTGGGGTTGTATTCAAATTGGCAAGTTGATTTTTCAAACTTTGTAGTGATACTCTATTGTTATTATAGTTAGTTTTAAAATTTGATACTAGATCCATTGCACCTATAGTATTTGAAACCTCCCATGCATCATTCACTTTTTGTTTTAATTGTACGATTATGCTAAGTTTTGTTGCACTATCATAAGCTATATTCAACCGTTCTTGCAATTTATTTATTTCTTCAATGCACATTCCTTGAGCATCTGACGCTATTCTTGAACTAAGCCCTAAGTATAATTCATCAAATCCACCCAATACATTTTTAATATTATTCAGGTAAGGCTTTGTACTTAATAAAAGCTGTTTGCCATTAACAATTGTATTTGAGCGATTTTTATATTCGTCAATTATTTGTTTTAACCTGTCTAGGTCTATTAAAATTTTTTCTTGTCTTTCTCTTTCAGGTTTTTCTTCAACCCATTCTTTTAAATTTTCTGTATTTTCTTGACACCTTTGCTTTGAAATGTTCCCAATCGCTAAAATTTTGGCTTTTTGAAATAAATCCATTGTTGCACTACTTGGATCATAGCTAGAATCCTTAAAATACAAAAAATAATCAATCCCACATTGGAGTATTTCGTCCGAAATCTTGTCAGAAATTGATGAAAATTTAAGATTTGAAGGGCCTAAAATTAATTTAAGTTGTTTTAGATTTTCAGTAGTTTGATCATACAAAACTTTTCCAATACTAAATGCATTTGCTTTATTAACTCTACGTTTGGATTTTGCCTCTTCTATTTTCTTTTCAATTTGTTCAATTGGGTGTTGAGCAAAATCTTTCAAAAAATCTTCTTTTGCTGAAAATTGCTCTTTGCTTAATATATCGATGAATTTATTTCGAGATACATGATCATTTTTCCCGATTTCAAACTGCAATTGTTGAAGAAACAAAATTTGCAATTCTTTTTTTGTTGTCTTAAAGGTTTCATCTGTGGCTCGAGATTTAAAGTCGTTGATAAAATCACTTTCAAGAAATATTAATTTTAATTTAACTCCTCTTTCTAAATGATCAATATTTAATTGACTATTGTAAAAGGCGGCATTTAAAAATAAAGTAGCCCAATTGAAAAAAGCGGAAGCGTTTTTAAGGTTAATGTCCTTATTCTGTATTAATTTTCCCCAAATAGTAGCAGCCTCTTTCTCTAATCCACCTTTTAAAGCATCAAACGCCGGTTCGTCGGTTATCGAATTACCATTGTAAAACCAAAATAAGGCTGCGTTAATTTTGTCCTTATCAAGGTTTAGTCTTGAGGCAGCTTCAGCTACTCTATCTATTGTTCTGTGCAATTGTCCAAGCGTAGGGAAACTAAAATCGTCTTGTGGATTTTGTTCAGCTTCAATAAATTGCTTCAACCGATTTATTTGTCGATTTTGTTCTCTTGCAGATGCTCCCACAAGCAAACCAACCGTCCTATAAGGATTGTTTTGTATTATTTTCATTTATCCGAAAATATATTGGTTTAAGGGCGTTAATAAAAAATTACTGAGTCTATAAGTTTGAGAGACTCCTGTCTTTTAGACTCCCTAAAGTAGGAAAATATTTTAAATAATTTGTTTCAGAATCCCTTAATCCTTATTTAAAACCCGTCCCGGTTTAGGTGGTTGGGGGCAAATAAATCGTCCGTTGCCTGAGCGGTTTGGCAAACCCGTTTGACGACATAACACTGCACTATCAATAGGATAGGTTATATGAGCGCGGATATGTTTCGAAACCACCTTCCCAGGCGTAGAGTAAAGCCTGCATAAAGATCGAGAGGATCATCTTAGTCTTATTTTATCAAAACTCTTTTATTATAAATTATTACGGAATACCCATTTTAACCTAGTACCAATTTTACTCACGGCATATCTTCGAAGATTAGTTAAATGAACATATTAAAATCAAATTGATCACTTAAACTTTATTGGCTTTACAAGCTTCACTTCTCTTCCAGGCAACATTTCTTCGATAACATCTGAAACTCGTTTTCCATACACCCTTTGCCAACCCTCATAAACCGAAGGCGCTGTATGAGGATTGAGTAAAATATGACGGTATCTGGTAATTGATTGCGTGGTTAACTTTTTCTTTTTTGAAATCTTCAACATGTTATAAAGAAATTTCGCTACAGCATTTTTCGTAGCGTTTAACATTTCAGGTGTTTCTAAAAGACCGAGTTCATTTAGTAAAATCAAAGCAAACATATCATTATAAACCTCATCAGGATCATCATCGGTCAAAACGTAAAGCAAAGAATTATCTTCCTTTAATTGCTTATTTTCCTTCTTCAATTCTTCTGTCTCTTGCAAAAGAAGATCCTCAAAGCTGTTTTGCTGTGTTGTAAGCTTAATCTTCAATAAATCAATCTCTTTTCCTAATGCCGATACTTCAGCTTGCAGATCCATAATTTTTTTAGCTTCAGCATTTTCATAAAAGTCAATAACTGAATGATAGTTATCTAATAGGAGCTCTTTGATTTTATGGTTGGCAGAAGAGTTGATTACGATTACATCATCCCTTTCACCTTGGGCCCATGGATAATTAACAACAATATCCTTATCGAAAAGGATTTCAATTTCACTTCTAAATTTCTTCAAAAAATCTGCTGAAACCTCGTATCTTACATTTCCAACAGCAGGATCTATATCGACTGCGTCAAAATCTGTGAGCTTAGTAATCATTAATTGTATTTGAGCTATTATCTTTTGACGATTATAACTGCTTATTTCAAGCTCATAAAGAGAACTAATTAAATCATCTAGTTGATCACCTAAAATATTGACGTAAAAAGCAATCCACTGTGGCAATGAAAACGTTGCTTTTATTGAGAAAAATATTGTTTTACTCCAATTATTTCCTCCATCAGAACTTAAGAATTGTTCACCAAACAACAGGATCCTGTCTAAAAGGCCATTGACCCTTTCATTATTACTCTGCATACTTAGTATCCTTTATTTTATCTTCCTGAAACCTTTTATTAACTGCGTCTAAAATAGTTTGGGCATTTTCTTCTGGAGTCATTCGGATATATTTCAAAAACACTGCCTCACTTTTATGTCCCGTTACTTTCATGATGGTAACTGGCGGTAAATTGTAATGTTTATACATATTGGTTGCAAATGATCTTCTAGCGGAGTGGGTCGTGACAACTGAATGAAAAGGTTGTGATACAATTTTTCTCTTACCTGCAACCGGAATGGAAATTTGAATAGGGTGAGATAATCCCGCTTTCTCTGCAATTATTTTAATGTAGTCATTTAATTTCTGGTTGGTTATTGATCTCGGAAACAGATTTTGTCCATTTATTTCATACTTATTTAAAATGTCTTTGACTACAGGTAGAAGCGGTATGGCCACGCCAACACCTGTTTTCGCAGTTTTTTCAATATGAATAAATTCCCCCATAATTTTCGACTTCGACAAAAGCTGCGAATAATCCTGGAATCGTAAACCTGTCCAGCAGCCGATTAAAAATAAATCTCTTGCGTTATCTAGATAAGCATCTTTAGAAAGATCGACATTTTTAATTTTTTCCAGCTGTTCGACACTTAAATAGATTGCATCTGTTTCCTCTTGTGGTTTGATAAATCTTTTTGATCTATAGATATCATTGTTATGGTACCCTAACTCTTCTGCTTCACGCATAAAAGTTTTAATATGCTTAACTACCTTTCCGAAGTAATTAAGGGAAAGCTTCCTTTCGTTGTAGACGTAATCCTGTAGATCCGAGTAAAATTTTAAATTGATATCATCAAAATCTAATTCACTTTTTTTTCTTGCTATTAAATAATCTCCCAACAAATTTCGGGTTCCACCATAGGAAAGAATAGTTGCCTTTGAAAAGGATTGTCCCTTGGATAAACCACTCAATTTAACTCTTTGGTTTGACTTAGTTTTCTCAACAGTTATGTCGATGAAATTGATGAAAGAGAGATCCTTCAATTCTAATACTTCCTCCTCACCATTCATTTTCTTAACCAGTTGCATCTTGAACTTTATCTTATCAGGATAATGTTTATGTTGGTTTACATAACTTCTGAAGTCTTGGTCGATAAGGGAACGCATATCCGTTAACTTATCCAAATAAACGGACGCCTCAACTATTGATAATCCCTTTATGCCGGTAATTGGTTTTTCCTTATTTACATTCCACTTTGCGGGCAAGATTTTTAAACCCGTTGCGATTTTGATCAAAGGCTTACCATTATATTCAATAAAGCAGGTGATAGGGGTGGCCGATTCTGACTCCGAATCCCTGAGTCTAAAATGAATGCTGCAATCAGCTTTAGTGGCTCTCATAGAATTGAATTTTATGAAAGTTACGAATCTGCTGTTAAAAAAGGAAAATTTGGTGGTACTTTTCGTGGTACCTTTTCGCTATTTTCATTGAATTTCGTGGCACCTTAATTTTTCAACTAAAAACAAAAATGGCCTTTAAAGGCACAAAAAAGGGGTTTTTTGAACCCCTTTGAATTTTAATGAATGTTGAAAAGTGGTCCCGACGAGAATCGAACTCATATCTAAAGTTTAGGAAACTTCTATTCCCTGCCCGACTGAAGTCGTTCAGGCGGGTATCCGTTGAACTAAGAGGCCATTTATCCAAATATGACCCAATACATTGTAATCAAATGAAATAGCTTTAAAACTAAAAAAGCCTATCTCACGATAAGCTTTTATTGAGTAGCCCCGAGCAGAATCGAACTGCTATCTAAAGTTTAGGAAACTTCTATTCTATCCGTTGAACTACGGGGCCAATTTATTTTTCAAATATCGCCTTCCTGAAGCAGACTTAAAATATTTTTCTCTTTTAATTGCTTCTTCCCTGGTAGGGAACTCTTCATAATAAAAAATTACGAAGGGGAGGTAAGCCTTATTTGATTTCGTCTTACCAGCGTTGTGTTCTTTTAATCGTTTTTCTAAGTCTTCACAATGACCTTTATAAAAATAATCAAAGTGTTCGCTTTTAATTACATAAGCAAAGTAACTCATAGTTCGTGTTTATAAAACTTCTATTCCTTGCCCGACTAACGTCGTTCAGGCGGGTATCCGTTGAACTAAGGGGCCATTTATCATGAAGCACTCCTACTTTACGATGCCGCAAATATAATAAAAGTTTTCGCCTGACATGGGCATATTTCAAAATGTTAACCGATAAAAGTGTACCATCATTTCGAGAGATTAGTTTTTTAAAAACACTGGAGTTGGAATGATACATTCTTCTTATAACAGGTCGTCATTGCGAAGCCAATTTTTCATTGGATGAAGCCTGCCTGCAGCAGGCAGGCAATCTTAAAGCGGTCGCTATAACCCCTTCTGTAAGATTGCTTCGTCGTTCCTCCTCGCAATGACGATCCTACTATCGCACTTTAATATCGTTACCGCAATTAGCGAATTACACTACCTTCCTGAAACTTTTCGGCTGGTGCCACGAAAGTCAGCTTACCTTCGGCATTTTCGGCCATTAAGATCATGCCCTGTGATAAAATCCCTTTAATTTCGCGTGGCGCCAGGTTTACAATCATGCTTACCTGTTTACCCACAATATCTTCGGGTTTATAGTTTTCGGCAATGCCCGATACTACGGTACGCTCATCAATTCCGGTATTAACGGTTAGCTTCAACAGCTTTTTGGTTTTTTCTACCTTTTCGGCAGCTACAATTGTTGCTACACGGATATCCATCGCCGAGAAATCATCAAACTGGATATTCTCTTTTGCAGGTACCGCAACCGCAGTAGCCGCAGCATTAGTGGCTTTACTCTGGTTTAATTTGTCGATCTGAAAATCAATAGCAGCATCTTCTATTTTCTCGAATAAAAGAATGGCTTCGCCAATTTCGTGACCACGTTTTAGCAGGTTCACCGATCCGGCATCCTCCCAATCGTGACCACCGTTTTTAAGCATGTTCATTAGCTTTTCGGCAGTGAAAGGTAAGAAAGGCTCGATTAAAATCTGGATATTGGCGGCAATCTGCAAGGCAATATTCAGGATTGTTCTTACGCGGTCTTCGTCGGTTTTAATCAGTTTCCATGGCTCCGTTTCGGCCAGGTATTTATTACCCAAACGGGCAACATTCATCACTTCAGCTAAAGCTTCCCTGAAACGGTAATTTTCGATAGAAGCCGATATTTTAGCCGGATAACCCGCCAGTTCATCAATTACGGCCTGATCTACCGGTGTAATTTCCATACAGGTAGGTACCGAACCCGCGAAATACTTGTGGGTAAGTACTACCACGCGGTTTACAAAGTTGCCTAATATGGCTACCAGTTCGTTGTTGTTTCTGGCCTGAAAATCTTTCCAGGTAAAATCGTTATCCTTGGTTTCGGGCGCAGTAGCGGTTAACACGTAGCGCAACACATCCTGCTGCCCTTCAAACTCTCTTAAATATTCGTTTAACCATACCGCCCAGTTTTTAGAGGTCGATATTTTCTGGCCTTCGAGGTTTAAAAACTCGTTGGCCGGCACGTTATCTGCAAGGGTATATTCACCATGGGCCATCAACATCGCCGGGAAAATAATACAGTGGAAAACGATATTGTCTTTACCGATAAAGTGTACCAGTTTGGTTTCGTCGCTTTTCCAGTATTCTTCCCACCCACATTTATCGGCTTCGTGGCTGCTGATGTAATATTCTTCGGCCTTCGGGTTCCAAACATCAAGCTTGGCGTAGTTACAAAGCTCTTTGGTAGCCGAGATATAGCCAATAGGCGCATCGAACCAAACGTAAAGTACTTTACCCTCAGCATCGCGCAAAGGCACACGTACGCCCCATTCCAAATCGCGGGTCATGGCTCTTGGCTGTAAGCCTGCATTTAACCAGCTTTGGCATTGTCCATAAACGTTTGGCCGCCATTCTTTATGGCTTTCGATATAAGTGCGTAAACGCTCTTCGTATTGATCTAAAGGCAAAAACCAGTTTTTGGTTTCCTTTAAAATTGGTTTATCACCCGAAAGGGTCGATTTTGGATTAATTAAATCGGTAGCATTAAGGGTAGAACCGCAGTTTTCGCACTGATCGCCATAAGCGTTCTCGTTACCGCATTTGGGGCAGGTACCGGTAATGTAGCGGTCGGCCAGGAACTGCTTTGCTGTAGCATCATAATATTGCTCGGTAATTTCTTCGGTAAATACACCTTTTTTGTAAAGGGTTTCGAAGAAATCGGCAGCAGTTTGATGGTGCGTTAGTGATGAGGTACGGTGATAAATATCGAACGATACGCCAAACTCTTTAAACGAATCGCCAATAATTTTATGGTACTTATCAACTACTTCCTGAGGAGTAATACCTTCTCTTTTGGCCTTTAAAGTAATGGGTACGCCGTTTTCGTCAGATCCACAAATGAACTTTACATCGCGCTTATTCGACCGCAGGTAACGGGCATAAATATCGGCAGGAATGTAAACACCCGCAAGGTGCCCAATATGAACCGGTCCATTGGTATATGGAAGCGCTGCGGTTACGGTATATCTTTTTATTTTACTATTATCCAAAACAATTTTTATTAATTTGGCAAAGATAAGTGTTTTGAAGATGATTAAGCAGCCCCCGTATTTAAAAAAAGGAGATAAGATTGCACTGGTTTGTCCGGCAAAGAAATTACCCAAACCGATTGACCATGCCATAGCGCTTTTAGAAAGCTGGGGACTGGAAGTTATTTTGGGCGATAGCGTATACGCCAGTCACCATCAGTTTGCCGGTACCGACAAGCTAAGGACTAAAGATATTCAGCGTTTTTTGGATGATCCAGCTATCAAAGCCATTATTGCAGGCCGTGGCGGTTATGGTACTATCCGGATTATTGATGAATTGGATTTTAGCACCTTTGAGCTGCATCCGAAATGGGTAGTTGGTTTCAGCGACATTACGGTATTACTCTCGCACCTGATTGCGCAAAGCAACACACAATGCATTCATGCGCAAATGCCTTACACTTTTGATGAATCGACCGAGGCAGCGTTGCTTGCTTTACAAAACTCTTTATTTGGCAAGAAACAGCAATACGAATATAAAAGTACCTTTAAAAACAGGTCAGGAGCGGCCAATGGTATTTTAATTGGTGGCAATTTAACTTTGCTGGCCATGATGCAGGGTTCGGTATCCGAAATGGATTATGCTGGTAAAATTCTTTTTCTGGAAGATGTTGGCGAACACGAATACAGTATTGACCGGATGCTGCGCATGTTAAAAAGGGCAGGCAAGCTGAAAGACTTAAAAGGCCTGATTGTAGGCGCCTTTAACGAAATTGCAGAAGAAAAGATCTCTTTCGGGCAAACCGCCGATGAAGTAATATGGGATATTGTAAAGGAATATGATTACCCGGTTTGCTTTAATTTCCCAACGGGGCATATTGAAAATAACCTCAGCATGGTTTTAGGGGCAGAGGTAGCACTACAAGTAGAAACAAACAACGTTCAATTTACATATTTATAAGATGGCTATTTTAGATAATTTAGGGAAGTACAGAAACACAGGGATTTTACTTTTACGCCTCGGTATCGGGGTGATGTTTATTATACACGGTTTTCCGAAACTAGCGGGCGGCCCTGATGGCTGGACAGGCTTAGGTGGCAGCATGAAGGTAATCGGCATTAATTTCTTACCTATTTTCTGGGGCTTCATGGCTGCAGCAACCGAAACCTTTGGTGGCTTTTTGTTAATTGTAGGCCTGTTTTACCGCCCTGCCTGTATTTTATTGGTATTTACCATGATTATAGCTGCCCTGGTTCATTTTGGCAAAGGAGATGGCTTAGGAGGCGCCAGTCATGCCATTGAAATGGGTATCGTATTTTTTAGCTTGATTTTTATCGGCCCGGGGAAATACAGTGTGGATAAGAAGTAGTTGGGCAACTGCCTGAAATAAAAAAAGGGATCGAAAGTACTTCGATCCCTTTTTTTATGCCCGCATGGATTTAAAAAGTATTAACCAGTGGGTTGGTGTTTAATTCGCCTATAGGAATAGGAAAAGTATAACGCTGATCGGCAACTGGAATGGAAGTACCAGCGCCAAACGATGGAAGCGGCGCTGCTTTTCTGGCTAAGTCATTGTAGCGGAAGCCTTCGGCTAAAAGTTCAATTCTTCTTTCTTTTAAAATGGCAGCTTCTAATGCAGCTGGAGTAACCAATACACCATATACAAAACCAGCATCAGAACGGGTACGTACAGCCTGTAGTAAGGCTTTCGAACGGATTAAATTACCTCCCGGAGCCAATGCTTCAGCTTCAGCCACATTTAACAATACTTCGGCATAACGGATCATCGGCACGAAATCGGTAAAAGGCGATACTGCACCATATTTAATCGGGTATGAGTGCAATACTCCGGAAATGGTTGCATCTTGTGTGAGCTGCGATTTTCTGGCATCACTTGTTGGCCAGGCCGGATCGGCATAAATACCCGCACCTGTTTTATTTAACGAGAACTCGAGGTTTCCGTTACCTGCCCAGCTATAGTAATAACCTAACTGATTCTGGGTACCTGGGGCATTGGTATCGGCCATCGGAAAAGAGAAAATTGATTCGGAAGTGGTAAACGGCGCCTGGAAAACACTCACAATACTGGGTTGCAAAGCGTGTGCTGTTCTGGCCGAATTGGTAAATGGTGCAATTTGCGGTACTATCTTATTGCCCTCTTCCAACACTTTCGCATAATTACCCATGGCTAAATATACACGGGTTTTTAGTGCAATAGCACTGTTTTTATGTGCACGCGTTGTACGCAATAAAGGGGTACCGTAAGTATCTGGTAAACCCGTTTCCGCTTCGTCGAGATCTTTAATAATCTGTGCATAAATAGCAGCTACAGTACTACTTTTAAGGGCGTTATTGGCTAACGATGTTTCTGGCGTTAAACGCAGCGGTAAACCGCGTGAAGCACCGTTATCAGCAATGTAGGGTTTAGCAAAAATCTGTATCAAAGCAAAATAGTTTAATGCCCTGATAAATTTAGCTTCGCCGGCATAATTTGCATTAATTGCAGGTGTTAATACCGTGCTGTTTTTAGCCAGGCCATCCAAAAACAGATTTGCCCGGTTAATGGTTAAGTAAGCCTGCGAAAAGAAACTCGCTACGTAGGTATTGGTTGAGTTATTGGTGCCTTGATAAACATCGTAACCCGTAACACCATTACCTGTTCTGTTTACAAATTCCTCTGCCCTGATATCGTTATAAATAAGGTATCGGCCACCAAATAAAGAACCAGATTTAGATGATACATACAAACCATTTACCTGACCCAAAATACGGGTTGGGTTTGCAAATGCATCCTGATCAGGAAGGGTAAGTTCGGGAGCTTTTTCTAAAAATTCTTTTTTGCAGGAAGTAATACTGCCCACTAAAGGAATTGCAAGTATAGCTGCTGTAGCCAACTTCAATTTATATGTTTTGATATGAAATAATTTCATGGATATGCTGATTAATGTTATAAACCTAAACTAAGACCAAATGTAAACGACCTGCCCTGAGGGATAGAGTTACGCTCTACACCACTAGCCAGGTTACTGTTACCATTGGTTGATATTTCTGGATCTACACCGGTATAATTGGTGATCAGGAATGCATTATTTACTGATGCATAAACGCGGATGCTGTTTATACCTGATTTACCAAAAACACTTTTTGGAATGCGGTAACCTAAAGTAGCGGCTTGCAAGCGTAAGAAATCGCCTTTCTCCACATTGGCATCAATGGCAAACGACGAACCGTTTGAAACGTTATCGCCATAAACTACTCTTGGAATATTGGTTTGCTGACCAGGAGTGGTCCAGGCATTTAAAACCTCTGTTGAGTTATTCCAAACACGCTGGTCTAATAAACCGGCGCGCGATCCGTTATAGATATAGTTGCCACCCGAGAAAGTAAACATTACATTTAAGTCGAAGTTGCCATAATTTAAGGTGTTGTTGAAACCGCCATACCATTTAGGCAGGGTTCCGCCAATTACCTGTGCGTCGCCTGCCGGAGAAGGAGCTGCTGTTCCATCCAGGTAAGTCCAGGCGTTGGCACCACCAAAATGCAGGTATTGAACTTCACGTCCCGCTGCATTGATGTAAATTCTCCTACCGTTTGCAGGGTTTACACCATTTGTTTTAACGGCATAAATACTACCGATTGATTCGCCAACTCGGGTAACACTTGCCGATTCCAACCCCCCCGTTGTACCAATAATTTGCGATACATTCGGATCTAATGCAGTTACCTCGTTTTTAATGGTTGTAAAGTTTAAGTTAGCCGTCCACGAAAATTTTTCGGTCTTTATCGGTGTACCACCTAAAGCAAACTCAAAACCTTTATTGTACATAGAACCAACATTGGCTAAAATAGTACCTGCCGGATCGTTCGGAATACCTTTTGATAAAGCCTGAGGCACGTTTAGCAATAAATTGTTGATGTCTTTCTTGAAATAATCGGCTTCAAAGGTTAATCTGTTATTGAACAAGGCCAGATTTAAACCAAAATCGAGTTGGTTACTGGTTTCCCATTTCAGTTCTTTGTTACCCGCCTGACCAAAAATCCATGCAAAAGGTGTTACACCATAAAGCGCAGGACTGTAAGTAGTATACTCGCTATATGCAGGCACATTGGCATTACCTACGCGTCCATAACTTGCGCGGATTCTCAACGAATTTACGGTTTTACCGATAGCTGAGTTTTTAAAGAAATCTTCCTCTGAAATGGTCCATCCAACTGATCCGCCACCAAAGTTACCCCATTTATTTTCTGATGATAAGGCAGAGTTTCCGTCTCTTCTGAAGTTAGCGCTCAGGTAGTACTTGCTTTTGTAGTTATAACTTGCACTTGCTAAGTAAGCCTGAAAAGCAATTTCGTTAATGCTGTTTCCTCCTGGTACATTGGTAGTAAACGTGCCCTGAAACTGATCGAAGAAAGTAGGATCGCCTAATCCCTGACGAATGGCACCCCAGTTTTCTGTTCTGGTATTTTGAACGTCGCTACCAACAGTTAAGTTTAAATTGTGTACGCCGTTAAATGTTTTCTGGTACTGTAAAGTGTTAATCCAGTTCCAGTTATTTCTGCGGGCAGTATTGTTATAGGCATAACCATTAAAAGAATATCCATCACCCTGAAGTGGGTTCCAGAACTGGATATTTTCGGTATTGGCTCTTTCCCATGAGAAATTAGACCTGAAGTTTAAACCATCGATAATTTTGAAATCAGCACCTAAATTAGTTAAGAACCTGTTGTTTTCAGAGCTATTCACATCTTTATCAACCAATACAGTAGGGTGTGCCCAGGTACTGGTAATCAGGTTGGCTGCATTACCTACGTTATTGGCCGAAATGTTGTAACCACCTGCGGCATTGTAAACCGGAACGTTTGGCGCAATGGCGATGGCTATACGCCCCAAACCTGATGAGTTAAACGCTGCGCCCGGAGCTGAACCGCTATTAGGAGCCTTGTTAATACTGTTGTTGTAATTAACGTTCATACTTAAGCTTAACCAATCGGTAGCTTTATGCGTAGCGTTTATACGTGCAGAATATCTTTTAAAGGTATTATTTTTAAGGAAACCGTCCTGATCAGAAAGTCCGCCTGATAAATAATAAGTTGTTTTAGCTGTACCACCGCTTAAGGTTACGTTATGGTTTTGCGACTGTGCTGTTCTGTAAACTTCATCGTACCATTTGGTATCAACCAAAGAGCCATCTGGGTTATAACTCGGGAAGAAACTTTTGTTATTGGCATCTCTTTGCGATGCCGGTACGGCATTTGGATTTAAAACCAATGCATTTGCAATAGCCGTATTTTTGCTATCCATGTATTGCTGTGCATTTAACAATTCAGGCAAGCGTACCGCATTGTTTACACCATACCATCCATCATAGGTAATTTTGGCATCGCCGGTTTTTCCTTTTTTAGTGGTAATTACCAATACACCAGCAGCAGCTCTTGAGCCATAAAGCGCGGTAGAAGCCGCATCTTTTAAGATATCGATCGTTTCAATATCAGCCGGGTTGATATCGCCAAGCGGATTGTTGGTAGCAGAGTTTGCAGATGCGTCGCTTGTTGGAAAGGGAATACCATCTACTACAACCAAAGGAAAGGAGCTTAATGAAATTGAACTCACACCTCTTACCCGAATAACCGGCGGATTGTTAAGCAAACCGTTAGGTTGAATAATGCTTACCCCTGCGGCTTGCCCCGTTAACCCCTGCACAAAACTTTGAACAGGTTTATCTTTTAAATCTTCGCCCTTTACACTGGCAGCTGAACCGGTAAAGTCTCGTTTTTTAGTTACACCGTAGCCGGTAACCACCACATCAGATAATGTTTTAGAATCGCTTAACAAAGCTACATTGATTGTCGTTGCTGCCCCAACAGCTTTAGATTGGGTTAAGTATCCGATAAACGAAAACTCAAGTGCGCTGGCTCTGCCCGAAACACGGATGCTATACTTACCATCTGCACCGGTTATAGCGCCACCTGTTGCACCTTTAATTTTAACACTTACGCCTGGAAGGGGTAGCCCATCCTCCTGGCCCGTAACAGTCCCTGTGATTGTTCGATCTTGTGCTATTGCCGTGCTGGCAATAAACAGCAGTATGAACAAACTTTGTAGAAGTTTTTTCATGAGAAATTTTAGTTTAGTTAATGATTATTAAAAAAGTAATTAGTGTTTGTTGTCTGTTTTTTAGATTGATTTAATGATTATAAAACGACTATTAACTATTATAGTTGATATATAATTAATCAGCTATTTAAATAAATCTAAAAGCCTATCTAAAATGTCTGTTATACATTTAATAGTCGAATGATTAATTGTTAATAAAAAGGGAATGGGTCATCTCTGGCCGTAATTTGGCCAATAGTTGTTCTATAGGGTGGTATTGCTCCGGTTGCAATGAACACCAATATGAACAACTCCGGTTGGAGTTTTTTCATGAATTAGTTTAGTTTCAGGTTAATAAGTTGTCAATATAAAACTAAGTATTCCGTAATGCAAATTTTACAGACAGAAAAATTACGTCCAAAATCACTCAAAAAAATGGGAATGAGGGTAAAAAGCACTACAAGACATGTGTTTGCAGCGTTTAAACAAAGAAAATACCCTAACTAAAAGGAGATTTTAACATAATGATTTCAAACAAATAAAATACAATTACATTAAAATGGGATTAGAAAAAAGAATGGATAACGTACTCTGGATCAAATAAAAAAGGGTGTCCATAAATTATGGACACCCTTTTAATAAAACATACATCTAATTAATTAGCGTAGCCTGGATTTTGTTCGGCAGCTTTATTAGATTCTCTCTCTGCCTGAGGAATTGGCCATTGAAAACGATAGCTTGTAGCCGGCACATCTCCAATTGCATTTTCAGTTGCCATATAAGTTCCGTCTTTAGGTCTTGAGAACCCTAATCCCCACCTCTTCAAGTCAAAAAATTGGTGCCCCTCAAAAGCTAGCTCCCGCCTTCTTTCAATTCTGATTTCACTTAATAAGGTTGCATCATCATAAGCATCAACCAAAGCAGTATTGTAACCGGTGATACGAGCAGCCCTAAGCGCTTTAAGAAGTGTTTTAGCAGTAGTTTTGTTAATGTAATATTGAGCTTCCATTTTATTAAGTGCAACTTCTGCAAAACGCAACAGTTTAGGTGCATTTGCTTTATCTGAATATGACTTATAGCTAGGATTACCCGGATATTTTTGAACTAATGTTAAAGGAGTTGCAAATTGACGTACGGTATAACTCTTCAGATATTGCGCAGACCTTAAATCTGCTGGCGAAAATAAATCTATAACAGATTTAGAGGGTATAAAATCTGGATTTGGCAATAAAGAGCCTCCATTATCATTGATAAAAAATACACCATAATTTACTGCCCCAGATTCTTGTACAGCTTCAATTCCAATTTTGAATATAATTTCCTTAGTACTCACATCGTTTGTCCACAAACTGGTTAATCCAGCTGCGGTTGTTTCATAGCCAAAGCCACCTGCTACTACCTTATCTGCCGCATCAGAAGCTTTTTGATAATCTTTATAATAAAGATAAACCCTCGACTGTAACGCAGCTATAAAATATTTGTTTATTTTAATCTGTGACGTTGCGTTTGCTTCGCCAATTAAACTTTCTGCCTGATTCAGATCGCTAACAATCTGATCATAATTCTGCTTTACAGTTTGGCGTGGAATCTGAATCTCGGTAGTTGGCTCTAATACCATAGGAATTCCCAATCTGTCGTTGATATCTATTTTAGCATACGTACGAAGCAAATCGAATGCGTAAAGTGCTCTTAATGCATAAGCCTGTGCCTTAAATGACTGCTTAGAAGCTCCAACTGTAGTTGCATTTTCGCCAGCAATTGCATTTACATTGTCAATATTTTTCAAGAAAGTATTCGTCCTGTGGATTGCATTATACAATGCAGACCAAAAATCACGTGTTTCGTATGTTGACGAATTGTATGTATTTCTTTGCCAATCTGAATAGTTGTTACTGAACCACGAAGTAGCAATAAGGTTATCTGTGGTAATATCATTCATCACCACGAAATTACGACCGTAGTAACTAGTTGATCTTAATGGGGCATAAGCTCCATTTAATACAGACTCTGCAGCTGTAATATTAGTAAATACCAAATCAGATGTTAAAGACTGTGGTGGCAACTGATTTAATTGCTTTTTGCAGCTAGATAAGGTTAATGCAATAGCTAGCGAGCATATAATAGTTTTATTTAATTTCATTTCAATTTTCTCCTTTCTTAAAACGTTACGTCAACACCAAAAGTGAATTTTTGAGAAACCGGATAAATACCCAGCTCTAAGTTGTTAAAGAACTCGGGATCATAACCGCTATATTTGGTAATGGTAACCAGGTTATTGGCTCTGGCATATACCCTTGCCTTGTTAAAGAATTTGGTTTTATTCAACAATGATTTATTAAAATTATAATACACTGTTAAATCACGCAACCTCAGGTAAGACGCGTTCTCTACATAACGGTCATCAAAGTTGGTACCCGTTCCATATTTACCATATTTAGCATCATTATCACCTGGTTTTTTCCACATTCTGTCGTATAAATCAGCAACCCTGTTATAATTACTCCATGAGGCATTATTCCATGCCATCCAGGCTTTGGTATTATTAATGGTATATTTACCTACTACATAGTTCCACTGCATGAATACTCCAAATCCTTTGTAAGAAAAGTCGAGTGAAGCCGCTCCATTATATGGGGCATAGTATCCTTTTCCATCTAATACCACTGCATCTCCACCATCAAAATTGGTTGTTTCATTGCCATTTTTGTCTAAATAAACCTCATTACCTGTTTGTCCGTCGATATGTGAAAATCTGTTGTATTTAAACTGACCTGTCATGTAACCTACAGCAGTATATACCCCTGTACCTGTACCAAGCAGCTCATCTCTAAAACCATAAAGCTCAGTAACACGGTTTTTATTGTAAGTGAAGTTGGTATTAAAGTTCAGAGAGATATCTTTTGATTTTACGATTTGTGCACCTAATCCTAACTCAACACCTCTGTTATACATTCTACCCATATTTTGATATATCGATGAATAACCTGTCAAGTAAGATACTGGTACATTTAATACCATGTCATAAGTTACATCATTATAGAAATCTGCGCTCAACGTTAATCTGTTCTTTAAGAAAGCAACATCAAAACCAGCGTTAAACTTGCGTTTAATTTCCCATGACAAATCAGCATTTCCAGCTTGAGTAGGAGTTAAACCAGCTGCACCATTGTATGTTGTTGAACCAAACAAATCATAAGACGGATAGTATCCGATTCCGTCGTTACCAGTTGTACCAATTGAGCCTCTTAGCTTAGCTTGAGAAAGCCAGCTTACATCCGCCAAAAATGCTTCTTTTTTGATGTTCCAACCTAGACCAGCTGCCCAGAAAGTTCCCCAACGATTATTTCTACCAAACTTAGAGGACCCATCTCTTCTAATACTTAAATCAACATAATATTTGTCTTTATAACCATAGTTCACATTGGCTAAAGCAGAAAACATTCTGTATTTGTTTAACGAACCACCAGTTGCTGAAGGTGTTTGGAATGAGCCAAACTCTAACAATAGGGGAGATGAAGTGTTTTTAGCTGTGGCACTAAATACGATATCGTTATGGAAGTTATATTCGGTACCAATTACTGCTGCAAGAGAGTGATCTCCAAAAGTATGGTTATAATTCAAAGTATTTCTTTGAATTCCATCCATCCACGACGAATAATATCTGTTGGCATTACCATTATCTGCTGCTGCAATTAATGGTGCATTATAACCGCCACCATAATAGCTGGTGTAGTTTGCACCATAACTGGTTCTGAATTTAATATCTTTCGTAACATCAGCTTCCAGATAAGTGTTACCTAACAACTTTAAGTTTTGGTAATCGGTATGCTGGTAATCGTTTGCACGAACCCACAAGTTGTTATATGCTCCTGCATAACCACCATATTGTAATCTTTGTTTAAAATTACCATCTGCATCACGAATGTCCTCATAAGGTAATAGCAGATAAGCCATCATACCAGTGTTAGCAGTACTATTTCTGGTCTCATTTGGCTGGCGCTCATTGGTATTCCCAGCATATAGTGAAATTCCCATTTTCAACCAGTTTTTAGCTTTGTGATCAACGGTTACACGCGCACCATATCTTTCCCATTTCGAATCGAAATAAATACCATTTTGTTGAGCATACTCCCCAGAGAAAAAAGCCTGGGTTTTCTCGTTACCAGTACGAATGCTTAAGGAATGTGATTGTGTTTCTGGCTTCTGAAAAACTTCATCTACCTGGTTGAAATCTGATTTTAACAACTCAGGGATAGCCGGATCATTTGCAGCACGACGACCAATAGCCACCTCGTAGTCCAACCTTTGTTGCGTGTTCATCATTTTGAACTTCTGGTTATTAATTTGCTCATAACCATAGTAAGCCTGATAGTTAATATCGGTACCAGATTTGATGCCGCGTTTAGTAGTTACCAGAATTACACCATTTGCACCACGTGAACCGTATATCGCCGTAGCCGACGCATCTTTTAGTACATTGAATGAATCCATATCCTCTGGATTTAACTGTGCAAAATCACTCGCATCTACAGGCTGTCCATCAACTACGTAAAGTGGGGCTAAAGAAGAGTTAATAGATCCCTGGCCACGGATAAAAATTTGAGGTGCTGCACCAGGTCTGCCACTACCCGCTGCAACAACAACGCCTGGTACCTGCCCTTGTAAGTTGTGAAGCATATTCCCCGATGGTCTGGATGCAACCTTATCCCCGTCAATCAAAGACACAGAGCCTGTTTCAGCTCCCTTTCTTTTAGTAATGTAGGTGTTACTTATCACAACCTCATTAAGCTGCGTTGGATCTGGCACCATTGTCACATTGATTACACTTGAATTAGTAATCTCTCTTGTTGTGGTATTAAAGCCAATAAAGGTAAATACCAGTACTTTTTGCCCCGCTGGCATAGTAATCGTAAAAGCGCCTTTACTATTAGAGGAAACGCCAATTTTCGATCCTTTGATTTTAACACTCACGCCCGGAAGTGGTTGTTTGTCTTCTGATGACGTAATTGTTCCTGAAATTGTTCGATCTTGTGCCAGTGCAGTTATAGCAATAAACATCAATACGAACAAACTTTGTAAAAGTTTTCTCATAAAAATATGTTAGTTAATAATTGCGCAATGATAGAATTTAATATTATGTAAGACAAATCTGACAATAAAAAGACCTAAATCATGACTTTTCACTGATAGAAAATAGGAGACATAAAAAAAGCAATGGCGTTTAACCATTGCTTATCTTGCATAAAAATAAATTATATTAATAAACCCAAATAAATCGCTGTTTTATACCGGGCTTCTGTGCAAAATCGATTCTGGCCTTAACAGAAAACACAGACGCGTAATTTGTACCATTATAGCTCGAAGGAATCCAATCGATATTAAACGCTTTTTCTGCAATAATTAAACGTTTGGTTACCGGAATACCATCTGCAACAAAACGAGCCTCGTAAGTAGCCTTACCATTTTTATCAATATTGGTTACTAAATCCGCATCCAAGATACCATCGGCACTTTTATTTTCTTTTAAAATAACCCTTTTTAGTTCTGTACCCAATAGAGAAATGTATTGATCAACAGAAGCGATTGGCACGGGTATGCTCGCTTTCTCTTTAACAACAGGATCTGTAGCTGTAATCTCAACTTTAATGCGATTAACACTTACAGTATCTAAAAACAGGAGTTTTTTAAGATCGTAATTGTAGCGCAGAAATACATTACCATTATCATTAAACGCATACCAATTGCCCACTCTTAAATTGTCTTTATACACCCCTCTTAAAAAAACCTTATCCTCGTCTTTTAATACGGAATATGCACCTTCAATTTTTTTTAAGTCATTCATTGCGTACACAACTTTCGTTTGATCAGAAAGAACTGAGTTTTTTTGTTCCTGAGCTTTACAAATTTGCAAAAGAGAAATTATTGCAAGTGTAAGTAAAGAGATTTTAGTTTTCATATCGGAGCTAATTAGTTATTTATAAATATACAAAATAATATTTCAGTTAGTAAGAAAACAATACACAAAAAATGCCCTTTGAATCTCTTCAAAGGGCATCTGAAAAAAGTCCAATAATTATCGTGAACCTTTATAAATTAATCTTGCAGTAATCTTGAAAGGACTGAAACCTGGCTGGGTCATAAAATATGTTACATACACATTATGAGTTGCAGGATCGAAGTAATTATTTGCAGTAAGATCTAAGTTCATTTTTCTACCATTAGTAGCTGCTGTAATTGCATTAGAAGCAGATATAACTTTGTTAGTAGCTGGATCGAACTCTAAAAGTAAGTTTGTTTGTCCAAAACCACTAATGCCATTAGTACTTGTAAATAATGGGATTAAGAAATCGCCATAGTAAGTATTGAATAAGTTATTTTTAGCCGCTCCACTGGTTCTTAACTGTACATCATTAGGATATTTAAACTCAGTACCAGTAAGGAAGGTTGGCCTATCAGGTGCTTCATGCAGAGCATAATAGGTATAAGCTCCATCAAATTTATTTTTAGCTCCAATGTTCAATAAAATAGTATTAAAGTTACCGCTAATAATTCCTGATGAAACAGATGTAATTGTTAACGGTAATACTTCAGACGCAGCGAAATCAAACGTTGATGGCTTTAAAGCAATATTAAAAGTTGCTTTACTTGTACCCGCTTTAATAACAACTTCGTTGGTACTCAAAGTATAACTTGCAGGCTTAAGCATCACATAGTGTTCTGATCTTGCTGTATTGTACTCATCAATTTTGGCTTGAGATCCTACAGCAAATTTCACAGTTATATCTTGTGGGGCTGTTGCTTCCGGTCCAGAATAACTAATTGTTATTGGAAGGGTTGGCGTTGATGATGCATCATAAGAGAATACATAAAGCGGTGAAGGAGTTCCATTCACATCGATTTGTGCAGGATTGGCAAATTCAATTACATTATGGCCTTTGGCTGGGTCTAAAACCAAGTTATCATCCTTTAAACAAGAGGTAAGCGAAGTTACCGCAAGAAAAAGAGCCAATGATTTATAAATATATTTTTTCATGATTTCTATAAAATTAATTTAAGTCCCAAAAGATTCTTGAACCAAATAGTGTTATTCCAGCCGGAACATTTGACGAGTTCAAGTTATATTCTTGCTGCGGATATAATATTCTACCGATCAACTTATCTGGTCTTGTAGAAACAGATTGTTTAGAAGCAAAGGTTGCAACCGGGTTAGTTGATCCAGGTGTAATGTGCGGATAATCAGTTCTCTTGTACTCGTTGTAAGCCTCATCACTGTTAATCACATTCATTGCTATGTATTTTTGGGTAATTATAGCTTCTAATCTTCTTTGAAACACATCCTTGTTATAATCAGTTGCTAAAGGAGCAGCGGCAATATCATAATTTGCTAAGTACACCAATGGATTTGCTGTTTGGTCTGAGTTGGCTAAAATATAAGCATCAAAAGCTGTGGTAACATTTTTACCTGGATCAACCACGTTACTTACGTTTTTAAACAAATAAGTAAATGATGCTTTGATACCATCATTGAAGGCTGCTTTAGCATTGCCAGTAAGATAACCTCTTAAAAAAGCTTCAGCCTGAAGGAATTTGCTCTCGGCTGCTAGCATAATAGGCTGTCCTTGAGTTGGGCCCTTTGCTACTCCCAATTTATTTCCACCATCCTTATCCGCACCAGTATACCAAGAGGTTGATCCTGTAGGAGGAACCTGGCTGCTTGTTGCATTCTCCTCACCAAGCTGATTGGTTGCAGTATTAGGAAAGCCATTATAAATAACGCTTCCACGTCCTGCATCATTAAGTTTACCACCATTTGCCAGACTATAGAATGATAAAATCCATTTTGTTGGTATTGCCTGGCCTTGTGAACGTGTTCCGTCTGCATTAAATGCTAAACCCTGATAGTTTGGATTTTGTCTGCCTGCTTCCTTAACATAACCAGGTTGAACTAATGCATCGTCATCTAAGAAACCAACTGTATTATCTAATGCTGCAAATTCAGTTGTAGCATACGAAGTCAACGATGGTACTCCTGCCATTTTAATTAAAAGACGAAGTTTTAGCGTATTTGCAAACTTTTTCCAAAGATCCATCTTTCCTGCAAATAATGGATCTGTTGAAGAAACCACAGCATTGGCTACATTTCCAGCTTGTGCTGTAGTAATTGCTTTAATGGAAGTGGTTAATTGAGCAACTAAATCCTTGTAAATATCCTCTGCTTTATCGTATTTAGGCGTTAAAATAGCACTTCCTTTTAAAGCTTCAGAATAAGGCACATCATTATACTGATCTACTAATCTGGCAAAAGTAAAAGCTTTCATTATCCTGGCAATTGCAGTAGAATAAGCTAAGGATGGTACTGCAGACGTATTGTCAATTACGTATTGATAATCAGTTGCATTATCATATGATGATGTAAAAAGGCCAGTAAAGTTACTCGCAGTATATGCATAAGTAACTCCAGCGCCATAACCGCCTACACCATAAATATTAGCAGCAAAACCACCTGGAAAATAATAAGCGCTATTAAATTGTTGCGTTATCGATGCCGAGCCAACAATTGCCTGAGGCAATACTAGCGCTGGTGTAGATACCGTTGAACTGTTTGTATTTGTGTTTATATCAAGATACTTTTTGCAAGAAGAAAAACCTAATGCTAAAGCAGCTATCAATAAACCGTTATATATCTTTTTCATATGTGTATGTATTAAAAAGTTAATGATAAGGTAGCTCCATAAACACGGGCAGGAGGGGTTTGACCCAATGAGGTAATACCAATACCGTTATTATCAGAACCAGCAGCACTATACTCAGGATCTGTGTAGATATTTGTTTTTGGTGTCCAAATGAATAAGTTTCTTCCCTGTACACTAATACGGGCGGCCTTAACATATTTTAAACTACCTAAAACCGATCTTGGAAGCTCATACGATAACGAAAGCTCTCTTAATTTCCAAAATGCAGCAGAATAGGTATAATTTGTTGCAACACCTGTATTTGTAGGTCCATTAGTCCAGAAATCTACTCCGCCTGTTCTGGTTGTAATGTTGGTATTTTCAACATAAGTATTCGAAACAGGATCTAAATAAGATGAATTTGGAATTACAAAACGCTCACGGTTAAAATAGGTTGTTCTAATTCCTGCTCCTGAGAAATCAAAACTACCAGAGTTTTGTGCCATCACAAAACCACCGCGGTATTCAAACAATCCAGCTAAGCGGAAACCTTTGAAAGTAACAGCTGCATCAACGCCTAAACGGTGCTTAGGTTCTGTATTTCCTAAAATAGTAGTCCCGGTTGTTACACTTGGAAAACCAGTTATTTTATCAACAATAATTCTTCCTTGAGGGTCTCTGTTGTAATCAGTACCTTTTAATACAGGAAAAGCAGATCCTTCTACGGCGTATACACCCAAAGTTGTAGTACCTGATAATCCCAGTTGCGTTAGGCCATTACTAATTGAAACTACCTTATTGTCATTATACGTATAGTTAGCACCCACACTTACCTCTAAACTATTAGTGGTATTCCTATATGGAATAAAGCGAAGGCTTGTTTCGACACCTTTATTGCTTACTTCACCGGTATTGGTTAAGTAAGATGAGAAACCCGTTGAGTTTGCAACGTTTACCGGAACAGTTTGATCAGTTGTATTTGACTTATAATAAGTGAAACTACCTGTAACTCTTGATTTCAATAAAGAGAAGTCAAAACCACCTTCATAAGCTAAAGTAATCTCTGGTTTAATATTTGGCGAAACAATACGGTCACTTAATGTAAATCCTGGTATACCGTTGTAAGGATAGCCATAAGCCTGACCAAAGGTTGGCAATAATGCATAAGCTCCAAAGTTAGAGCTGTTACCTAAGTTTACATTACCTACTTTAGACACACCACCTCTTATTTTTAACGATTCGATTACTTTGGAGTTTTTCAGGAAAGGAATTGCATCTGACGCAATGAATGAAATGTCAGCTGCAGGATAGAAGAAAGATCTGCTTTCTGGTGCAAGAACTGATCTCCAGTCATTTCTACCAGTAACATGTAGGTATAAATAATCTCGGAAGCCTAAACGGGCATCTCCATAAACACCAATCTGTCTGGCTTTAAAGTTAGATTCACCAGCACCTGGATTCTGCAATCCATTAGAAATATTAAAGAAACCTGCAAGTGCTAAACCACCATTGGTATTAACGCCAACATTTTTGTAGGTGTTTTGACGAATTGTTGCGCCACCAATAACGTTTAGTGAGAAATCTTTACTTAGTTTTTTGATGTATTGAGCTTGAAATTCTGGGTTAATCTGAACATTATAACCTGAATAATCACTCACCGCACCTACAATATTTGTAAAGTTGGTGGTCTCTTTTAATCTGTAATCTGAATAAGTGTATTTATCAGTAGTTGATTTATTTGAGAAAGCCCTATTTGATAGGTTAGCACGAACTAATAATGAAAGTTCTTTTATTGGATTCCATTTCAACTGAGCATTACCGGTCAAATAATCGTTACGTGTAAGACTACGGTTATTACCTAATGCAAAATAAGGGTTTTGATAATATTCATTATAATATCCATCTGGAGTAGAGAATGGATCGTTTTTATAGTCACTGTATCTGGTTAAAGGAATTTGGCCTGGTGACTGTAAAACGTTATCATAAACAGCGGCAATTGCACTTGATTGATCGTAACGGTTTTGAACATAATTTAAGTTAAACCCAAAAGTAAAATTATTTCCCAGATTGCGTTCACCATTTACACGCATGGTAAATCTGTTATATTTATCTCCAGGTACCGTACTTTTTTGATCAAAGTATTGGCCTGAAAAATAATAGGTTCCTTTATCATCACCAGACGATAAATTAAAATCGGTCTGATTTGAAACCCCAGTTTCCCAAAATGCATTTTTGTTTTCGTCAGAATTGAAAGAGTAAGGTACTGATTGAATAGATCCATCAGCTAATGGCTTACCAATTGGACGAACAACACCATCAAAGGCTGGTCCGTACTGTTGGTTCTCAAAAGGGGTATAGCTTGGCACATCATCATTACCAGTACCAGAACCGAAACGATCTTGTAATTGAGGCAAGAAACTTACCTGCTCTACGTTTGTAGTGTGGCTGACATTAATTGTAGAAGATCCTCTTTTACCTTTTTTGGTTTGGATAATTAATGCCCCGTTAGATGCGTCTGATCCATAAAGAGCAGCAGCACCAGCACCATTTAACACCTCGATATTCTCAATATCCTCTGGATTTAAGTTCCCTAAGATATCGCTTGGTACAATTACGTTATCAACAACAACCAAAGCCTGGTTGTTACCTAATAATGAACGGTTCCCGCGCAATACTAAACGAATGTTTGGATTAACACCACTACTTACAGCATTTACCTGTAAACCGGCAACTTTACCTGTTAAGGCGCTTGCTACGTTAAAAGCTTTACCCTGAGTTAACTCTTCGGCTTTTACGGTAGTAGATTGGTTACCTTGTTGACGACGCTGAATGGTAATACCACCTGCTGTAACCACAACCTCATTTAATGATGTTACATCCGAATTTAAAACTGCATTTACAACATTGCTTGCCGGAATAACAAACTCTTTTGTTTTGTAGCCTAAAAAGGTTACCACAACTGTTTTTCCATTTGCTGGGACTTTTAGCGAGAATTTTCCGCTTGCGCCGGTCTGAGCGCCTAAACTAGGGATTTCTTTCACCCTTACTGTTGCACCTGGTATGGGAAGTCCATCTTCTTGAGATGTCACTGTACCAGTTACTGTTCTTTCCTGGGCAAACGCAGAGAATGCGCACAGCACAAGAATGAACAAACTTTGTAGAAGTTTTTTCATAATTTGAAAATAGGTTAGTTAATGATTATTTAAGTGCTAAAATAGAGTTAGTTATGATTAACACCAAATTTATTTTAACAATTTTTAACAGTTTATGCACAATAATGTTATAAAGTGCCTTCAGAGCAAGGAAACCTACTTAAAAAGATGAAAACTAGGCCGTTAGTTTCAAATTTCCGCATGATTATGTAGACACAATTTATCTTTATTGTTAAATTATCATCTACATTCATCTTGTTTTTCATCCTATTTAACACAGGCTTTACAATGGTTTTGGCTTAAACAAAACGGCCTCCCGAAAGTAAATTCAGGAGGCTGTTCTAATATTCAGTCCAGATGCTTAATGATCTTCATCTACAAATTTGGTTCTGTGATAGGGCCGACATCGATCGCTAGAAGATTTCGAGCCAGGCCAAGTGCATATCATATCCCTTGTAACAAAAACTCTATACGAATAAAGGGCTCTTTTAAGAGCCCTTTATAATAAATTGGATAATGATAAATCCTAATAGTTACGGTAGATCTTCCAAAAATCCTGTTTTATGGTAACCACCAACCTTGTAAACTGTACCGCCTACATTTAATTCAAAGTAAATAGAATCCGTTGGTGTTTTTGAAACAGGTCCTTTAGTACCATTTGGAATAATTTTACCATTAGCAATGGTAAAGGTTGCCGGCCGGCCTGCAGTAGTAGCAACGTTTGCTATATTGGCTCCCGAAAAAAGTTTATTGGGATAATCCACCCCTGTTTTTCCCTTAATTGCTAATACTACTGCGCCAGATTTTAAACCTGTTCCCTGAACCCACATTACGTTAGGCGTATTTTCAGATGTATTAAAGGTAAGTAGGGTAGAATAAGCACCCGCCTGGTCTACCTTAACATGCCAATCTCCCGCCATGTCCTGAACAGCAGTACCTCCCGGCTCAGGATCTTTTTTACAAGCACTTATTGCAACTGTAATAAGCGCAATAAAAATGAATATTATATTAATCTTTTTCATGATATCAATTTATTATTAAACCAATTATTTACCCCACCATACTTTAGTATAGATAGGAACCTGACCTGGCGTATTAGAGTTTCTGCTTTTCTCAAAATCAGGATATACAAATCTTCTCGGAAAGTTGCCAGCGCCCGTTACCCCATTAGGTGTATACACCAATTGACCTGGGACATAACCAGCCTCTGTTGAATACACTGCACTGGTTTTAGGAAACCCCGTCCTGTTTTGCTCAAAAAAAGCTTCTAATGCATGAGATCCAAACAGCGATGCCCACTTCTGAACAATAATCGCTTCCAAATTAACATTTATATCAGCTGATGCTGGATAAGCATAGGTTGTTGCCAACAAAGTAGTTCCATTTAAACCAAGTTTTGAAAATGCGGCTAAAACGCCTGCATCATAAAGGTCTTTTGCTCCTGCGCCGCCAAAATAACGTAAACGCGCTTCAGCTTGCATAAATAAAGACTCGTCCTTAGAGATAAGCGGAACAGCATCAGTAGCATTTACCACGACATTAACAGCGTTATTATATTCCGGATGTGCTGCAGCCCCAAGATAATCTCCCTGATTGATAGAAATCGGATCAGCCTCACCAAAATATACTTCTGCTCTTGGGTCCAGGTTTTTCTTTAACCAGGAAGTAAACGTAACACTTGCTTTTAAGTTATCCGGGGTATTTAACCTTCTAAAGTTATATTCATAGAAGGGGTTACTCTTATTAGGAACATCAATAAATATATCAACCTTGGCATCTTCATCAAGAAATTTAGCGCCATCCTGATAAAGCTTTAATATACCTGCCTGTGCTTCCGCAGGTTTGGCATTAACCATCCTTAAATACATTTTTAACTTTAAGGTGTTTGCAAACTTTTCCCAGCTTGCCATTACATCTGCTGATGTTCCTTTTTTCCCAAAAACAAAATCCGTTTTAATCTGCGCATCTGTAAGTGGTGCTGTTTTATAATCCTTAGCCAAAGCAGCATTAATTTCAGCAATTAATGAGGTATAAATAGTATAACCATCATCAAATTTAGGCTGAAGATTTCCTCCTGCCTGGAGTGCCTCCGAATAAGGAACTTTATCAAACAAATCAACCAATACTTCGTAAGTATAGGCTTTCATAACGGTATTCATCAGGTTATACCTCCAATCCTGAGCAGCCACTGATTTGGCAATACCCAACTGATAGTCGGTTAAAGCACCAGCAAATAATTCAGAATATGGTCCGTTAACAAAATTAGATGTTGCCTGAACATCATAAGAATCTACAGTTCTGAACTGGCTTGAATTACTATTTTGAGTCCAAAACTGAGCCCATAAACCGCCAATAATTGACAGGTCGCCACCAGTTCTGGATACGGTTGAAATTACTGCTGAGGGAAACAAGGTCTCAACCGTAGCAGATTCAACAGGGGGGTTATTAGGACTTTGGTTAATGTCGAGTTTCTTACAACTCGCAACAATCAACAAAGTCGAAAAGGCTAAAACTTGCGTTTTTCTTAATATATTTTTCATACTCAGACGCGATTAAAAGGTTAAGTTTAAAGAAACACCGACATTACGAACGGAAGGTCCCGTTCTGAATTCTCCAAACTCACTGGTTAAATCATTACCAAAGTTAGAAACCTCTGGATCAATAGTCCTGTTCTCTTTTGGCAACCAGGTAATCAGGTTACGGCCATAAACAGTTAGTGTAGCCCTGTCTGCTCTGATTTTTTGAGCAATCGATTTTGGCAATGAATAAGATAATGTAATATCCCTTACTTTTAAGAAGGTTTTATCTAAAATCCTGTTTTGGTAAGCAACCGCTTTACCATTATTGGTGTAATATAATGCATTTACGTTTCCTTCAGTAATAGGAGTCGTGTTTTCTACATAGCTAACGCCACCGCCAGGATTATTAACCTGTACGACTGAGTTAGGGATAATAAAAGTTCTTCTATCATTATATAAGGTTTTGATATCGTTACCCACAAAATTCAACAAATCAGCTGTTCCTGAATAAAATACACCACCTTTACGATAATCTAAAGTAAAACCTAATGTAAATTCTTTAAATTTAAAAGAGTTGGTTAACCCCATGATAAAATCGCGCTGCGAAGTTCCATAGCTTGCATTGTTGTCGGCAAGTAATGGAAATCCGTTACTACCAACAACGATTCTTCCTTGTGGATCATATTTTGCAACTGGTGCTTCAAGAACACCCAATGGCTGTCCAACCCTTGCCACAAACTGGGCATCGTAAGCGCTGTTTAAAATTAATTTATCTAATCCATTAGGTAGCTCCAATACTACATTACGGTTTCGCGTAAAGGTATAACCAATATCCCAGCTAAAGTTTTCATTTTTAATTGGTGTACCGGTTAATGCGAGCTCTATACCGCGATTACGAACCTTACCAAAATTTACAACCCTGGAAGTTACACCCGATGATGGAGCGGTTACAACCGGGATAATCTGATCTTTAGTTACACGGTTATAATAAGAAACATCTAAACCTAATCGGTTATTGAAGAATCTGATTTCACCACCAAACTCTGTTTCTGTACTGATCTCAGGTTTCAGATCAGGATTATTTAATACGTTAGAAACTGAATAGCCTGGCACCCCCGCAATTGGGAAGATGATGTTACCAAAACCTAATGCAGCGCTAGTTCTTGACAAAGTATTGAAAATACGGTATGGATCGGTATCACTACCTGTTTGACCTACCGCGGCCCTAACTTTCAGAAAGCTGATTTTAGCACTGGTTAAATCTAAAGCATCAGAAAGAACCACCGCTAAGTTTGCGCCAGGATAAAAGAAGCTTCTGTTATTAGAAGGAAGTGTAGAACTCCAGTCATTTCTGGCATTTAAGGTTAAAAACGCGTAGTTTTTATAACCTAATGTTGCCGAAGCATAGGCGCCAAATAATCTTCTTTCACTTTCAGCGCTTGTACTGGTTGGATCATTTGCACTATTGTTAATCTGATAAAACCCAGGAATAGCCAGGTTTTCAACCCCAGTATACAATGTGCGATAACCTCTGTCATTGTAATTAACCCCAATTAAAGCATTGATATCGAAGTCTGTTCCGAATTTTTTAGTAAATAGCGCATTGAATTTAGAATCGTATTCGAAGTACCTTTCAGCACCTTCAACCACATTACCTACGCTTTCCTGTCTCACGGCGCCTTCGTCATTTCCACCGCCTGCCCAGCTACCTATTGCAGGATTGTTTTTGGCATTCCAGAATTTAGTAGCATTGTTGGTTAAATCGGCTCCTTGTTGGAACTGGAATGATAACCAGTCTGTGGCTTTGAATTTAACATCTACGTTGCCATAAAAACGGTCACTTTTAAAACGCGAACCATTCTCATAAATCGAATAATATGGATTTTGCGCGAACGGAGAAAAATAATTATCTACATTGTAGAATTTATTATTGTAATCTTTAAAATTGGTAAAAGGATAATCTACCGGAATCTGCAGTAAATCTTCGTAAAATGAAGATCCGATACCTGATACTGCCTGACCAGTTTGAACTGCTCTGGTATTTTTACCTACGTAATTTGCAGAAGCGGTTACGGTAAGGCCTTTGTATTTGGTTGAACCATTTAATGATAAGTTATTACGCTTATACATATCGTTCGATCCAGGTAAAATACCATCGCTGTAGATGTTACCATAAGAAAGGTGGAAAGTTGATGTTTCGTTACCGCCACTCAGTGCCAGGGTATTGTTAAATTCCTGCCCGGTATCAAACGCATCACGGAAATTATCTTTCACCGCTACAAATGGTTTTGATTCCTGATCGCCATTAATAATTGGCCCCCATGGTCTGGTCATGCCATCCAATTTTGGACCCCAGCTTCCGTTTTCAGCCAGCCAATTTTGTTTGCTCCAACCTTGACCATATTGATCCTGAATACTTGGGACAATAGCTACATTGGTAAAAGATGCGGCCGAACTAAGATCAATTTTTAAAGCTCCTGCCTTACCTTTTTTCGTTGTAATTAAGATTACGCCATTAGAAGCCCTTGAACCATACAATGAACTTGCTGCTGCTCCTTTAAGGATACTTATAGTTTCAATGTCGTTTGGATTAATATCGTTCGCACCGTTTCCAAAGTCATAATTCTCAGAAATATCACCAACACTGCCTTCTGCAGATGTACCTCCCGGTCTTGAGTTGTTAATAGGCACCCCATCAACGACATAAAGGGGCTGATTGTTTCCTCCAACAGAAGAAAATCCCCTTAAAATTACTTTGCTCGATCCGCCTGGTGATCCTGATGTAGTAGAAATATCAACACCTGCAACCTTACCCTGCAAACCTGCAACAGCATTTGTTGGTGCACCTCTGTTAATGTCTTCCGTTCCAACCTGTGTAGAAGAGTAACCTAAGGTTTTCTTTTCTCTCGAAACGCCTAAAGCGGTAACCACTACCTCCCCAAGTTGTTTGGAATCTGATGATAAAACTACATTAATTACGGTTTGAGAGCCAATCTCCCGTGCTTGTGTTGTAAAACCAATAGATGAAAACTCTAATGATTTTGCTGTAGATGGAACTTTTAATGTGTACTTTCCACTAGGATCCGTTGATGTTCCTAATGTTGTTCCCAGTACCTTGATGCTGACTCCAGGAATGGGCAATTTGTCATCTTGCGCCGTAACAGTTCCTGTGATTGTTCGATCCTGTGCCATTGCATTTATTGCAATAAGCATGAGAATGAACAAACTCTGTAAAAGTTTTTTCATGATAGAAATAGGTTAGTTAATGTGTAAAATAATACGCTAAATTAGAGTTAGTTAATTCCTCAAGCAAATTATTTTTAACGTTTTTTAACTAATCCTGTCTCAAACACCCCTCAAGGCCAATTTTGCACGCGTAACTTTTTTGTTAACTAAAAAATTAGGCGTATTTTTCAGCTCAGAGAAAGTATGTTAATAACTACAGAAAATAATGTTACCGTAAAGGGTTTTTCCACCCTCCCAAAAATTTCTAAAAAGCGGGTCGTTAGCCAGATAAACCACCTGCCCACGGCCAAAATCCTGCACACCGATTAGCAAACCGCTTTTGAGTTCTTCTCTTGCTTTTTTGCCAACAACACCGGCCATTAAACTTTTTTCGTTAACCAGGCCTACATTCCAGCCCTTGGCAAAAGGTTCGTATATTTTGCGGTCGGTTTTTAAGCTGTAGTAGGTTTTTCCAAGCCCGTAAGAGAATGGGTGGGAAGCGTCAAGGTTAATCTTATAAATGGCACCCGGTATAGTGGTTTCAAAATCATCGCGGTCTTTATCTTTAAAAAGAAGTTTATTGGCATCCGGCTTTTCATCCTTTTTCACTACAGCCTCTTTCTTTTTAATATCGAAGCCTTTTTTATCCAAAACACTTTCGATAGCGTCTTCCATCAAAATCAACTTTCCGCCTTTATTTAACCATGCCGTTAAACCATCGCCCATAAAAGGTGCGTAACTGCCATCGGGTAGAATGAGGATATTTACCTTATTGATATCTAAATTATTAATGTCTTTAGTGTTAATAATGCTTGCCGATAGGTTTAAATCGTGTTCCAGGTAGAACCAAACTTCGCCAAAAGCGAGAGAAGAAACTTCCATCCCCGAAGCAATAGCGATTTTGGGTTGCCTTAATAATGGATAAACATTAGATCCGAAATCTTTGCCTTTTTCTACAAAACCGCTCGAAACTGCCTGAATGGGCTTATCTAATTTCCTGGCAATTGCAGTTAACTTATCTTTCACCCCTTTGGCGGTCTTTTCATTTTCTGCCCTGAGCACAATTAAAGTCCCTGCAGGGTAATCTTTTCCATTTACCGAGAATGGCTGATCGGCCTGCCTTACCTTGATATTTTCTTTTTGCAACGCGATTAACACTTGTGCATCTTCGCTGGTGCCCCAGCTAAACAACCAGGCCAACGGCTTATCCACCTCGTTACCTACTATTTTAGGCTCATCGAGGGTAGCAAATTTGCCTTTAATACTTTCTTTACTGGCATACGCTTTTAACCCATATACATAAGGTAGCGCCCATGCAGTAATATCGTAGGTATTAGAGTCGGTTACAACGGTGTGCGGCTCCATCAATACGTTGGCCAGCACTGCGCGCGATTGCAACACATTAACAATTAAATCGTTCCGTCCGATGATAAAATTTTCTTCCTTTTGCGTATCGTAATCATAACCACGACCCTGCTTATCACCACCGAAGGCAAATTCGATCTTGTTTTTAGTGAGTAATTCAGCAAGTTTTTTTAAGCGCGAGAGGTTGCCCGCCTTAATGATGTAACTTTTATAAATACCAGGTGCATTGGTTAGGCCCTGCTGGAAGTACTTTTTATATTCTTCCAGGAGTTTACTGTGGCTTAAAGCAGTTACTTCTACGGTCGACATTCCCGTGGTAAAGTGGTGCGCAATGCGGTCTTTCAAGGTTAAAGTGTCGCCATCGTTGGTTACAACCGATAGGCCTGCCCGGATGCCTCCTTGTTCATAAGTCATCCCAATTGATCCGTTATACAGTGGGTAGGTATCGCCATAAGAGGGGTAAAGCAGATCGAAACGCTCTTTGGTAAAATATTGCCAGCCTTCTGCATCGAAATACTTAGCATTATTTTTTCCTACTACCACCTGAAAGTTTTTTTGCCATGGCGTAATATCCTGATGTACAGGCTCGGCTGCTGGCGCAAAATAATAGGGTTCGTTATAGCTTTGTTCGTGAAAATCGACATGCACTTGTGGCATCCACTGGTTATATAAGGCTAATCTTTGCTGACTTTCCATCTGCGTCTGCCAGGCCCAATCGCGGTTTAAATCGAAATAATAATGGTTGGGACGGCCACCAGGCCACGGTTCGATATGCTCACGCGAAGAAGGGTCTGAATTGGGTGTTTTTCCTACCACGCTGTTAAAATAGTTTACATAGCGGTCGCGTCCATCAGGATTTAAGCAGGGATCGATCACTACAACGGTATTTTTTAGCCACTCATTAGCGGGTTTATAAGTTTCTGATGCCAGGGTGTACAACATTTTCATAGCTGTTTCGGTTGAGCTGGCCTCGTTTCCATGTACATTATAACTCAGCCAAAGAATTGCTGGTTGTTTAGCTATATCAACATTGGTATTGGTTCCGGTGGTCAGTTTCAGATTATTATTTCTGATTTGTTCTAATCGATTAATATTTTCGGGCGTCGAAACAATGGCTACCAGTAATGGTCTACCTTCGTTTGTTTTGCCATATTCAATTAGCTTAGTATTTTTCGGTGAAGCCACAGCAATTTGCCTGAAATATTCGGTCACTTTGTGGTGTGGTGTAAAGTGCGAGCCGAGTTCGTAGCCCAGAAAATCGTCGGGCGTTTTCAACTGGGCTTGTACCCATAAAACAGAGCTCAGCAAGATCAGGCAGAACGTTAGCAGTCTTTTCATGCGAAAATAATTTTACCTAATGTACTAATTTTGTTTTTTGTTGTTGCTAAAGCTTAATTTTACATCACATTTTTTTACGACCACATGATTACAACCGATAAACTATACGACCACTACCTGCAAAATTCTGTTATTTCTACCGATACAAGAAACATTACACCCGGTTGTATATTTTTTGCGTTGAAAGGCGATCTTTTTAATGCGAACGAATTTGCCCATCAAGCCATTGAAAAAGGGGCGGCTTATGCAGTAATTGACGAAGAAAAATATGCTGAGAATGCTCAGTGTTTACTGGTAAATGATGTTTTAGAAACCTTACAGGATCTGGCTCGCCATCACCGCAAACAGTTGAATATCCCGGTTATTGGCTTAACGGGCAGTAATGGCAAAACCACCAGTAAGGAACTGGTAAACGCTGTATTGGCCGAACGTTATAAAACCTTTGCCACTTTTGGCAACCTGAATAACCACATTGGAGTGCCTTTATCAATCTTAGCCATTACGGCTGATGTGCAGATTGCAGTAATAGAAATGGGGGCAAACCATCAGAAAGAAATTGAATTGCTTTGTACCATTGCCCAGCCTACCCATGGCATTATTACCAATGTTGGAATGGCACATTTAGATGGTTTTGGCGGTTTTGAAGGGGTAAAAAAAGGAAAAGCAGAGCTTTACGCCTATTTAAAAGCAACCAACGGTTATACTTTCATTAACCGGAACAATGCTTACCTGCTCGAAATGAGTGCTAACGCGGGCCTAAATAAACTAATTTATTACGGAACAGAAAATGGCAATACCATTAAAGGCACGCTAAAAAGCAGCGATCCTTTTATCGAGGTTACATGGACCAACCACGAAGCTGAATCGACCGTTAAAACCAATTTAACAGGCAGTTACAATTTCGAAAACATACTTGCGGCGATTTGTATCGGCGATTTCTTTGATATGAACCCAGAAGAAATTAATGCCGGTTTAGCCAATTACCAACCCAAAAACAACCGCTCGCAATTGACCAAAACCGAAAAAAACACGGTAATCTGCGATTTTTACAATGCCAATCCCAGCAGTATGACTGCAGCTTTAAATAATATTTCTGCTTTATCGGCCAGTAAAAAGACGGCTATTTTGGGCGATATGTTTGAGCTCGGACCTGAATCGCCAACCCAACACCAACTGATTGTTAGCCAGGCACAAGAAAGCGGATTAGACCAGCTGATTTTTATTGGAAAGTACTTTTATGCCTTTAAAGAAGGAGTTAATGGTCAGTTTTTCGAAACGCCTGCAGAAGCAGCAGATTATTTACAACAAAATCCAATTCAGGATCATCTGGTATTATTAAAAGGATCAAGAGGAATGAAGCTGGAGAATTTGCTGCAGTATATTTAGCAATTCCTAACGCCTTGCACTCTGCACTTTGCCTTCTATTTATTGCACCTGCTCAATTGCAAGCCCTACATCGCTTATTTCCAAAAGTGGGTTATCGCGCATGTTCTGCTCAATTTCGATATCAAATTTTCCATTGTGTGGAAAATGATAGTTTGTAAGCATGGGCAAAGTATAGCTAAACAGATTACCAGAACCGCTCCCCAGCCATTCGCCATCATTTTTGGCCAGTTTGTACTGATAGCGTTTAGTTACTACCTGTTTTCCGTCTTTAAAGTGTGCCAGGATAAAAATATTGGCATACTTATAATCGGCAGTATGCCTTAGTTTGAAGTAAATGTTATAACCTTTAGTATAATCTTTAATCTCAAATGGAGTCGAAATATGGTTACGATAAGTCCAGCGGCGATCGGTTAGCTCGACATTGCTGTCGATAACACTACTGCTGGTACAGCTCGCCAATAAAGATACCATTGCGCAAAACCCGAAAACCAGCAGGTTTATTTTACTCGGCAGCAGGTTTATTTTCTGAACCATTGTTATTGTTTCGGCGGTTATTGTTTTTCCTACGGTTATTTCTGTTTTTATTTTTGCTTTGCTCTGTTTTCTCTCCCTGCACCGCATTTCCTTCGGCTTTAACCTCTGTTTTTGGACCTTGAGGCTGTTGTTGCTTAGGTCTATTGTTTTGAGGCTTAGGCCCGTTAACATGCGCAGGTTTTGGCACAGCCTGCTGCGGGCCTTGACCTTTAGGTGCAGCATTTTGTTTCTGGTTTTGCTGCTGCTTTCCGCCCTGTTGCTTTTGTCCACCTTGTTGTGGTGGTTTGTTATTTGGCTGAGCATTTTTGTCGCCTGCAGGCACTCTTTCGCGGTTATTTTTTTGGTTGTTGCGGTTATTTTTTGGGTTATTGTTTCTGTTCTGGTTGTTTTTACCACGCGAACGTTCATCCAAACGGGTTAAACTATCCTGACCAACCACATTTTCGTAATCGAACGATTTTTCTACAACCACCGGCGCTGCAATTTGAATTGCATCTTCTTTCAGGTTCGGCACCTTTTTACCGGCTTTGTTTAAAGCCATAATTTCTTTTACCCGGGCAGCCTTAACCGGAATCCAGTTTTCATCGCCCTGGTAACTAAACCACATTATTTTCTTAAAAATATCGGTTTTCTGGTGACGCGCGTAACCTGCTTCAGTGTCTAAATTCTCAATTCTATCCGGAATATCTTTTAAAGCATCTAAATAGGTATCGAGCTCGTAGTTTAAGCAACATTTTAACTTACCGCACTGGCCGGCAAGCTTTAAGGTATTAAGCGACAGGTTTTGGTAACGAGCCGCAGCAGTAGAAACCGTTTTAAAATTAGTAAGCCAGGTAGAGCAGCACAACTCGCGACCGCATGAACCGATTCCGCCTAAACGGCCAGCTTCCTGGCGCATCCCAATCTGGCGCATTTCAATCCTGATCCGGAAACTTTCGGCCATTTTTTTAATCAGCTCGCGAAAATCCACACGGCCATCGGCAGTATAAAAAAACGTGGCTTTGGTTTTATCGGCCTGATAATCTACATCGCTTATTTTCATTTGCAAACGCAGATCGAGTGCTAGTTTACGGGCTTTGTGCATGGTTTCCCATTCCATCCCTTTTGCAGCATTCCATTTCTCTACATCAGCCTCTGTAGCTTTGCGGTAAATTTTCTTAACCACCTGATCAACGCTGGTTTTTCGACGCTTCATTTGTATGCGCACCAATTCGCCTGTAAGCGAAACATGGCCTACATCAAAGCCGCCTGTTGGCCCTTCAACGGCAACCAATTCGCCTATTTCGAGGTAAATGTTATCGCTGTTTAAGAAAAACTCTTTACGTGAACCTTTAAATTTGATTTCGGTAACCTGAAAAGGTTTATAATTAGCCGGCATATCCAGATTAGATAGCCAATCGTGTACTTCCATTGTCTGGCAACCACCGGTGCCGCATGAGCCATTACTCTTGCATCCATTAGGGGTGCAACCACCGCCTGTTGAACAACTTCCACATCCCATATTAATTGTATATATATTGAGTCCCCGCGGGGAGCGTTTTAAACTTGATAATTTTTACCAGTTGTAAAGATACATCTAAAAACAGAATTTTCGGATTTGCGTTTCTTTCAATGTGGTAATGTGCCTTTTCCAGCTCGCCAATTATGGCCTCTGCCATGGGCAATGTAAGCACGTGCATACTTAACTTTTTAGCCGTTTCGAAGGTTAATGGCGGTAATTTCACCAGTTCTTCAGCACCGCTTAAAATCAAACAGCATTCGCGCAAATAATTTACGCCGTACTTTAAAAAATTCTTTTGGTTTTCCCGGCCCCACTTGGCTGCCTCATCGGTAAAGTTAATCAGATCGGGCACTTTATTACCAAAGCCCATTCTTAACCAAGCCGTAAATGTGCCTGAACTATCGTTCTGGGTATCGGCCGCCAGTGCCTTGGCTTCAATTAAATTGCCATCGGCCAGAAAAGAATAGTCGGTTGCCTGGTGTTCGGTTAAACCGCTTGTATGTAATAAATAACCGGTAACTTCTGCTGAGCTAAGTTTCGGTATTTTAACAATTTGTGTTCTTGATAAAATGGTGGTTAAAATCTGGTCCTGACTTTGCGCTATCAAAATAAAAAGCGTATTGGCAGGTGGTTCTTCAATCAGTTTTAATAAAGCATTACCTGCTTTATCCAAATACTCGGGCAGCCACATAATTAAAACTTTGGTTTCGGCCTCAAAGGCTTTAAAACTTAGTTTTTTAATAATGTCGTGGCATTCGGCAATGTTAATGTTGGCCTGTTTATTGGCTGCATCCAGTTTAGAGCGCCAGATATCCATATCAAAATAAGGATCGCCCAGCACCATGTTGCGCCACTCGTCCAGTACATCAACAGCGGTTTTTACACTGGCAGAGGCAAAGAAAGGATAAGAAAAATGCAGATCGGGGTGAATTAACCGTTCGTATTTTCTACAGCTTGAACATACTCCGCAGCTATCGGTTTCGCCTCTATCCAAACAATTAATGTATTGCGCATAGGCAATGGCCAGCGGCACAGCACCAGAACCCGCAGGCGATAAAAACAACTGCGCATGGCTAATGCGGTTTTCCTTAACCGTTTGCACCAATTGTTGCTTCACTCTTTCCTGTCCTATGATTTCTTTAAACTGCATTTGGTGCAAAATAAGAAATAGATATGAGATTCTTACATTACCACGTATCATCTTCGTTTCCCGGCATTCTTTTTTAGATTGTAAAGACATTCAAATGGGCTCTTGTAACAATACCAGCTCAACAACAGAGAAAAGTGTTTCTTGCATATTTATAAAACAGTCTTCGAATTTAATTTTAGCTTAAATCCTTATCCAAAAGAAGTTTATCCTGTTTATTACGGATAGATTAATATATTTACTTGGCTAACTAAAAACTAAATGACTTTCTCTAAATACCTATTGCTGCTCGGCCTGAGCATTTATTCGCTTTTTGGCTATTGCCAGGATAACACGATTAAAATTATTGTGCTTAACCAAAAAGGGCTGGGTATAGAAAATGCCACCGTCCAACTCCTTACGGCAACAAACCAAAATTTAATTAAGGCAGCGGTAACCGATAAAAACGGTATTGCTAATTTTACTGAACCAACAGCTGGCGAATATGTTTTTAGTGCAAGTGCAATAGGGTATAATACCCAAAAAACTGTTTTGCTTTCATCGCCATTTGCCAATAAAACCATCACCATCAATCTACCTGCAGCCGAAAAAAGTCTGGGCGATGTGACTGTTGTGGGCAAAAAGCAGTTTATCCAGCAAGTCCAGGGAAAAACCATCGTAAATGTAGATGCCGCAGTTACCAACGCGGGTACAACGGTATTAGAAGTACTCGAGAAATCGCCGGGTGTAATTGTTGATAAGAACGGCGGCATTAGCCTTCAGAGCAAAGCCAATGTGCTGGTAATGATTGATGATAAGCAAACCTATTTATCAGGAACCGAATTGAGTAACCTGCTGGGAAACATGAGCTCATCGCAGGTAAACCAGATCGAACTCATCACCAATCCTTCGGCAAAATACGATGCCAGCGGAAATGCAGGAATTATAAATATTAAAACCAAAAAGAACAAACAGGAAGGATTTAACGGTTCTATAATATCTGCTTTCGGACAAGGAAAATACTATAAAAGCAACAACAGCTTGCTACTCAATTTCCGCAAAGGCCGCTTGAATACTTTCGCCAATTATGGTGTAAACCTAAGTAAGAATTTCACTGATATTTATGCCTACCGGCAATATTTTGGGGCAAATACCTCGGTTAGCCCGATTTTAGATCAGTCGTCTTATTTCCTGTCAAAAAACAGTGGTCATTTATTAAAAACCGGCCTGGATTATTATGTTTCGGATAAAACAACTATTGGCTTAACCTTAACAGGCAACCTGAGCAAACGCAATGGCAACAGCAACGCTATTGCTACCTGGAAAAGTGGTGCAGGAAAAATAGATTCGGCCATTGGCACGTATAGTACTACCGATTTTAAACTAAGAAATGGTGCCATTAACGCAAATTTAAGGCAGGTATTAAGCAAAACACAGGATCTTGCTATTGATTTAGATGCATTGAAGTATGATATTGATAACGATCAGCTTTTTACCAACAAATTACTGGCTGCCGGCGGATATATTAAAGGCTCTGTTGCGCAGATCCCATCAACGCTGAAAATATTATCGGCCAAAGCCGATTACAGTATCCGTTTCGGCAAAAACCATAAACTCGAATCGGGTTTTAAATCATCGAGCATCAGTACTGATAACATTGCGGCCTACCAGCTTTTTGATGGGAACAATCTTTCAGCAGACCTAAACAAAAGCAATCACTTTTTATACAAAGAAGATATTAATGCGCTCTACAGCAGTTTTGAAAGCAAATTCGGAAAATTTAATGCACAGGCCGGCTTGCGTTACGAAAACACACATTACGATGCCAACCAACTGGGCAACAGCATCCGCAGAGATTCTGCTTTTTCAAAAAATTACAGCAATCTTTTTCCATCAGGCTATATCAGTTATGAGGTAGATTCTGCCAACACTTTTAGCTTAACTGCAGGGCGTAGAATAGACCGGCCAGCCTATCAAAAACTAAATCCATTTGTTTTCATTATCAATAAGTACACTTACCAGCGTGGCAATCCGTTCTTTCTACCTCAGTACAGCTGGAATTTAGAATTAACGCATCAGTTTAAACAAATATTAACCACTACAGTATCTTACAGCGTAATTAAAAACTATTTCTCACAGCTTTTTCTATCAGAAGGAACCGACATTTTAGTGTACACGGAGGGTAATGTTGGCAGCATGCATAATTTAGGTTTATCTGTTTCCTTACAAGTTTCACCATTTAGCTGGTGGTCGTTAAATGCGCAAAGTACTTTTAACCATAAGAAATTAAGTGGTTACCAAAACATCAATTATGCTTCGTCGGTTAACCAGGTGCAATCGAGCTTAAATAATCAGTTTACCATTAGTAAAGGTTTGAGTGCCGAAATTTCTGGTTTTTACATTACCCGTGCGCGTAACGATCTTCAGGAATTATTGTATCCAACAGGGCAGCTATCAGCAGGCTTATCTCAAAGTTTATTTAAAGGCAAGGGAAGTTTAAAGCTTAGCGCAAGGGACATTTTTTACACCCAGGCCATGGAAGGTTTAACCGATTTTCCTGCTGCCAGCGAATATTTTATCCTCACCAGAGACAGCCGTGTAATTAACCTTGCCTTTACCTACCGCTTCGGCAAACCCTTAAAAGCCACTAAAAGATCGACCGGAGGCGCAGCCGATGAAATTAACAGGGCAGGGACTTAGTTGAGGGGGTAACAGTTTTCAGTTGGCAATTCTCAGTTTTCAGTTTTAACGGTAACCAACAGTTAAACAATTAACCGACTTAATCAGTTAACCATTCCCTCAAAAACCCATTTCGTAAAAAACCTTACCTTTGGGCTTTTTAAAATTTAAAGATGGGCCAACGCTTAACGCCAAGCGCCCGGCATCCAATTTATGGCAAGAATCCTCGCTTTTGATTATGGCACCAAACGAATCGGCATCGCCGTAACCGATCCGTTGCAGATTATTGCAACCGGCCTGGATACGGTACACCCTAAAGATGTGATCGAATACATCAAAAAATACCTGCTTACCGAACAGGTTGAGGCTTTTGTTATCGGTGATCCTAAACAAATGGACGGTTCTCCATCCGATTCGGCACAGCATGTAAAGGGCTTTGCTACCCTGTTAAAAAAATCATTCCCCGATATCCCCAGGCATTGGGTTGATGAGCGATTTACCTCTAAAATGGCCCATCAGGCGATTATGCAAAGTGGCCTGAAAAAACAGGATCGCCGCGACAAAGAAAGGGTGGATACCATTGCCGCTACTATTATTTTACAATATTTTATGGAAACCAACCGTTTATAACCCAATACATGAGCCTGATAAACGACGATTTACAAGATTTACTATTGGCCTACTGCGAGCCTGAGGATGAGTTGCTTCAATATATAGACCGCGAAACCAATCTGAAAGTTTTAATGCCCCGCATGCTTTCCGGTCACTACCAGGGCAGGGTTTTGAGTATGCTTAGTAAAATGGTTTCGCCACGGAGGGTTTTAGAAATTGGCACTTTTACCGGTTATGCCACCCTTTGTCTGGCCGAAGGCTTAACCCAGGACGGAATTTTATACACATTGGATATTAATGTGGAGCTGGAGGATATGGTGCGCAACAATTTCGCAAAATCGAAGTATAACGATCAGATTAAGTACATCTTAGGCGATGCCAATACCACTATAAATAATTTAGACGAGGTTTTCGACATTGTTTTTATCGATGCCGACAAGAAAAATAATGGTACCTACTACGATCTAATTTTTGACCGCGTACGCCCGGGCGGAATAATCATTGTGGATAATGTGCTCTGGAGTGGAAAAGTACTTCAGGAAAAACAAGACAAAGACACCAGAAATATTACTAGTTTTAATGATAAAATAGCTGATGATAAGCGGGTTGAGAAATTAATATTACCCGTTAGGGATGGTTTATTTGTGATCAGGAAATTAGGTTAATTGTATAAACTGTTTAAATCGGTTAATTGATTTGTCAACTCTGGTTAACCAATTAAACGATTAACCGCTTAACCAAAAAAGAAAATGAAAAGAATTTTTACTTTCTGTTTGTTCCTTTTAATAGGAATTGCTGTAAAAGCACAAGATACAGACGAGTATATCTCTGAGCATGTAGAATATGCACAGGATTTAATGCGCGATCATAAAATTCCGGCAAGTATTATTTTAGCGGTTGCCATACACGAATCGGCTTCGGGAAACAGCAAAATTGCACAGCACCTCAACAATCATTTCGGGGTGAAAGGCCCAAACAACAACGCCGAAATCCGTTCTTCGTACCGCGATTACTTAAACGCCGACGAATCTTACAGCCATTTTGTAGAGATTATGGAAACCCGAGAGCCTTTTAACAATCTTTTTGCCAAATACGATCAGTACGATTATAAAGGCTGGGCCTACGGCATCAGAAGATGTGGTTATGCGAGCAGCCGAAGCTGGGCCTCGCAGGTAATCGGGTTAATTAAAAAATACGAACTTTACCAGTACGATGAGCGGCCCGAAGGTTACGAAGAGCCGGTTTATGCCAGTCCGGTACGCCACCGCAAAAGAAGTACAAACCGGGCCAAAAGCTACACTGTTAGGGCAGGCGATAACTTAAGTGTAATTGCCAAAAAGAAAGGTACTACTGTTAAAGCACTGATGCAGAAAAACGGCATGAAAAAAGTAAACCTGAAACCAGGGCAGAAGATTAAGTATTGAGCTGGCAATTAATAAGCAATAACCAAAATACAATGACCAGGCTTGAGCAATCGGTCAAACAATTCAACAATGGCCGATTAGTGTATAGCGTTTGCTTTAACAATGAAGCAATTTAACAATACAATTAACCGATTTTAACAATTAACCAATAAACATTACCAAATCAATGCGTTCAGCCAACCATCTTATCCTTTTAGCGGCAATCCTTGTTTTTTTTAGCTCATGCGGCACCAGAAAATTTTCGAAAAACAATAAACAGATCGAAAAAGAGGCCAATAAAGCAAACAACAACAATTACAAGAGCTACAACACTTTAAGTTATATTGATGAATTTAAAGGGGTAGCCGTTGAGGAAATGAATGCAGCAGGTATTCCGGCCAGTATTACCCTGGCGCAGGGCATCCTCGAGTCGGGTAGCGGAAACAGCGACCTGGCCAAATATGCCAATAACCATTTCGGCATTAAGTGCACCTCTGATTGGAAAGGCAAAAATTATTTTCGTGATGATGACCAGAAAAACGATTGTTTCAGGGTTTATAAAGATGCCCGCGAATCTTTTAGAGATCATTCAGAATTTTTGAAGCGTAAGCGTTACAGCTTTCTTTTCCAACTGGATAAAAACGACTACAAAAGCTGGGCACAGGGCTTAAAAACGGCTGGTTATGCCACCAATCCACGATATCCCGATTTATTGATCAACACCATCGAAAAGTACCAGTTGTACCAGTACGATCAAGCTGAAACCGAAAAGCAGAAAATTGCGCGCGAAGACCGTGTTTTTTCAGAAATAAACCAAAATATCCCCAAAGAAAAAGCCAAATTTACACCAGTTGAAACACCTCCGGTAGGCGCAAAACCTGTTTTAGCGGATGGAACATACACTGTTGTAAAAGGCGATACCTTGTATAATATTGCAAAACGTTTTAACTTAACCGTCGATCAGCTAAAAATGCTGAACGAAATGAGTGACGATGGCATTAAACTGGGCCAGGTGCTTAAGGTTAAATAATGTTAAGTGCAAACCTGGCCTGCCAGATATTTGTAGTTTTGTAATCTGATGAAATTTTTTGTTATCCTTATTCTGACTTTCGGCCTCAGTACCGCACTTTATGCACAAACTAAACCTGTGCAGGGCATTGTTATTGATAAAGAAACCAAACAGCGCTTAGCAAAAGTTTACATTTACAATATCCGCACCGGCGATGGACTGTACAACAACACCAAAGGTGAGTTTAGCACCTTTGCCCTTCCGGGCGATACACTGGTTGCAGCCTTATCGGGTTACGGCGTAGATACCATGGTGTTTAAAGGCCAAACGGCGACCTATTTTCAACTTAAATCGTTGGGGATACGTCTACGTGATGTGGTTATCCAGCAAAAACGCCTGAGCCCGCAGCAACTGTACGAAAAAAATGTGCAGGAATACCGTTACCAAACCATGAAAGGCAGCAGTAAAGATCTGCTTAACCTCGGCAATGGTGGGGTAGGTTTGGGTATCGATGCCATTTATAATCTATTGAGCAGGCAAGGCAGGAATGCACGTCATTTACAAAAAATCTTAGAAAAGGATTACCGCGAAGATTTGATCGATTTCCGTTTTAACGCCAACCTGGTAGGTAAGGTGCTGGGGATTAAAGACGATGAACTTACCGATTTTATGCAGCAATACCGCCCAACCTATCAGTTTGTGCTCGATGCTGATGATTATGCCTTTAATATGTTTATCCGCAACGCATACAAAAGTTACCGGATAAATCCAAAAGCACTGCAATTGCCTCCATTGCCCAAAATAACCATCGAGAAGCTGTGAAAGCGCCCATTTTCATCGTTAAAAAGCTGCCCGCTGCCGGCATGGCCCTGTTTCCATTCATACTGGTTAAATCGGCCAGGTTTAAAAACGATGCAACCATTATTAACCACGAAAAAATTCATCTGCGCCAGCAACTCGAATTACTTATCCTGCCTTTTTACATCTTCTACCTGCTTAACTATTTTGTAAACCTGATTAAATACCGAAACCACCATTTGGCCTACCGGAATATCATTTTTGAAAAAGAAGCTTACGATTGTGAACGCAACCTGCAATACCTCAAAAAAGGTAGCTGGTATGGCTGGTTAAAAAAAATATGAAAGCGCTGTTTTAGTGGCTAATACACTTGTCATCCTGACAATCATTTTGTTAAATGCTTTTTATCTCTAAAAATTTTGTTTTTCTTTGTAGGTAATGAAGAACTTTTTAGCTGCCATAGCCCTTATTCTAAGTCTCTGCTCTACACAATTATATGCTCAGGAAATTGATACCATTCCGATCAATACCAAAGACCTGAACATAAAATTAAAACGCAGTCCGCTGCCAAGCAGACAAGGGCCGCTAAACTTCGAACCCGTAAAAATTAAGCCCCTTGTTGTAAACGCCAAAATAAGTTACTGGAAAACCAGGACCAACGTTGGCATTAACATTAACCAGGCGCAGTTTAGCGATAACTGGAAGGGTGGAGGTACAAACTCTATCGCCGTTGGTGGTTTACTGAACTGGAAGGCAGAATATAATAAAGACAGCTATAGCTATGTTAGTGAAGCTGTGTTGCAATATGGTAAGATTAAAAACAAAGACCAGCTGCAAAAGAAAACCAACGACCGTATTTTTTGGGATAACAAGGCATCATTTCAATTATCGAAAAGCTGGTATTTCTTTGGATCAATCAGTTTTGAATCTCAATTTGACAGAGGCTTCCGCTATTACAGAGACGGTCAGGGAGAAGAGCAAAAAGTTTTAATTTCGAGATTTATGGCGCCGGGTTATTTAACAGAATCAGTCGGTTTTGAATACAAACCGGTAAAGTATTTTTCTACCCGTATTGGTACCGGTACCGCCCGTCAAACTTTTGTTCTTGACTCAATGGTATACGATGGTAAAAAAGAAGTGTATGCAGTAGAAAAAGGTAAAAAATTTAAAAATGAACTGGCTTTCCAGATTGTAAGTGCTTTTGATAAAGATATTTTCACCAATACCAACCTGAAAGCCAGATACGCCATGTTTATTCCTTATAAGGATTTTAAGGCAAGTAAAATTGATCATAGGCTGGATGTTGCTTTAACAGCAAAAATAAACCGCTTTATGAATACCAGTTTAACAGGCGTATTGTTATTTGACGATGATACCGGTACCAATAAAATCCAGGCCAGTCAAACCCTGGCACTAGGCTTTGCCTTTACCTTTCCGAGGTAATTGCGTATAAAATAAAAAGACCACAGCGCAAACTGTGGTCTTTTTGCATTTAGCTCAATAATTTAAGCTCCGCCGCCAACCTTGCCAATTTCCCAATAAGGCATGGTAATGATCTGGCTAAAGCGTACACCGCGTTGTTTAAGGTATTTTTTAAACTGTTGCACCGATTTTGCTCTTCCGGTGAGGTAAAAGGTAGCATTTTGCCACATTTCCCAGCACATAGGGTGCATATTGTCCATCCAGGTAATTGCATTTTTAGCCGGAGCGCTCAAATCTGAAGGCACTACATCAATTAACAGATTAATGTGTTCAACCGAATCGAAGTTTTCTTCCTGCAATTCCAATACACCAAAATACTCTACATCCTCATCAACAGCTTTTTTCCCCAGCGATTCGTACAGCCCCATGCTGGTTTCGTCGCCGAAAAAGAAATGCTGATTGGAAGCCTCGTTGTATTTTACCCTTGCACGGTCGGCTATTAGTTTTAAATGATCGCCGTTTTGGATATTGGCGGCAAAATTATAACCCGGTCCCTGCTGGTTTAAATAAAAAATAACCTCGCAGGTATCTTTTTCCCTATCGAAAGCCGATAAGGTATAGTGGCGGTACTCGTTGGCATTTACCCTAAAAAGCACCTCGTTGCCCGGTACAAACTTCGCATCGAAAAAATCGCCCTTAAAGGTGATACATTTCAGGTTGCTGCTGAGCATTTTTGTTTCTACAACTTCTACAGCGTATATTTTGTTGCTGATCACCTTTTCCATTGTGTTGACCAGCCATGATGGTAACTTAGGCATCGTATTAATTTGTTTAGTAACTTTGAACAAAAATAGTTGTCCAATAAATAGGTCTTTTTATATCAAAAGGATTAAAATTTATACCAAAAGGATTTTATGGCCTTAAATATTTACGATGACGACAATATACAATACATTGTTGGCACCAAATTCGACGATATTGCATTTAACCAGGCACTGGTAACCGAAAAAAGGGAGAAATATAGCTTCCCTTTTGGCGATGCCGAGATTGTACAGCTATCTTTTGCCGGAATTTATATCGTTTATGGCGATATGGTGGCTAAAAAGAACCGTTTACGGATTAAATCTTTCGATGAGCCCGAACTGGTAGAACTACATTTTTCGCTCGCCGGGGGAGGCATAATGGAAAATTACCTCAGCAATAAACGCCTGGATATTAAGGCCAACCAGCACAATATTATTTACAGTCCTGATTTTGATGGCGTCGCCGAATTCCCAACTTATGGCCCCTATAAATTCTTTGAGGTTCATTTTCAAAGGGAACAGTTTGTTAATTTAACCAGCGAAAGTGGTATGCTGCTTAAAAGTTTTGCCGAGAACATCATGAACAATCATTCAGTAGAAATATCGGCAGAAAATTTACCCATCAGTTTGGCCATGCACAGTTGCATTAACGATATTATGGCTTGTGAGTTTACCGGTGGCTTAAAATTGCTTTTCCTGCAATCGAAATGCCTGGAGCTTTTGGCTTTACAGGCACAGTCGTTTGAACTGGCTGCTAAAAAAACCGAAAAACCAGGTTTAAAATCGGCCTACGATATGGAACGCATTTACTATGCGCGCGAATATTTGCTGGCTAATGCCTGCACACCTCCATCGCTAACTGAGCTGGCAAAAGCGGCAGGTATAAATGAGTTTAAGTTAAAGCAGGGATTTAAGGAAACTTTTGGCAATACGGTTTTTGGGTATTTGAGCGATTACAGGTTGATGAAAGCAAAAGAGCTTTTGGCCGATAAACAGGTTGACATCAAAAACATTTCAAACGATTTAGGTTATTCTTCAGTACAGCATTTTAACAAGGCTTTCAGCAAAAAATTTGGCATCAGTCCAGGTAAGGCGAGATAATTTCGCCATGGGTTTAAACCCAAAGCAACTCATTAGCCTTTTTTTCCGTTTTTTCTTAAGATCTAAATAATCAACATAATATAAAACCTTAACCGACAGACTGTTATTTTGAGGAGCATCTAAAATCCTGCCCAGGTTTTTATTGTAGCGCTGGGTATAAAAAGTATCGTAAGTTTCGGCAGCATCTTTATACGAAAGGGAAAGCGTACTGCCGGGTGCAAACTGCCAGGTATAAATTAAATCGATATTAAAAACGTTGTAATTCCGATCCATACCAGTTAATGGTGTGCCCTGATAATCGGTTAAGTTACCATCGGGTTTAAGGAGATAAAATTCTTTGTTCCTTCTATCGCTCCAGTAATGTCGCAATACTACTGTAATTCCCATTAGGTTGGTAAAAGTGTATTTGGCATCGAAGGAATTTTCTACCGTTCTGCGATCATATCTCGAAAAAATAGCCTGATTGCCTTGTGCCGTTACCCAGTTAACGTAGTTGTAATTGGGGTTAAAGTTTAAATCCAAACCAAACGCCACTTTATCATTCAGCCTCAGATTTTGAAAAAAGTAAAAATTATACATTTTCCCTTTAAAAAGCTGCTGTTCAAAAAAACGGATATTTCCACCAAAATTATAGGCTTTGGCCCGGTTGGGGTTAATGTATAAGCTTACACCATAATTTTCTGGGGCATGGTAAAGTTCTCCGTTTCGCGCCTCGTAAAAATCGTTGCTCTTCCGGTCCCAGCTTACATCCAGCTCCGCCGACCATTGGTTTTTAAACTGAACCCAATAACCTCCATTAAATCCAATTTTTTGGTAAGCCGCCGGAATCGCCCTACGCGAGTAGTTTAAGTTGAGCCAGCTTTCGAATTGGTTATACCATTTGCTGGGTTTGTATATATTGTAACCTACGCCAATCCGCTGATCTAAAAAGTTGTTATTGGTAAAGAAACCCATATCCGATGGATCGAATTTATTGTCGGCATATACCTGGTTGTAGCTCCAGGTAAAATTACCACTCTGTTTTCCGAACCGAAGAGTGTAGCTGTAACCGGTATTGCTTTCTTCGCCGCGTAAATAGCTCATTTTAGCGCCCCCGTTTACAAAATACTTATTGCTTTTGTTATTTAAATTAAAAAGCAGGGCACTAACATTGGCATCGTAGGCAGAACCTTGCCGCAACACATTGGTATTAATAAAGGTAGCCGAACTGTTGTTTTTTAACGATTGATCGAAAACCAGAATGTTATAATTGGTTAGCGGCTGTGTTTCTACCCTTCTGAGGTTACCTTGTGCATCTTCGACCTCGGTTTCCATGCTGTTGGTAATGGCATTAAAAATACCAATGCCCAAACCTTTTGCGGTACGACCCGAAATTTTGGTCGCATTTAAAACCTTTGCCTCGGTTTGGTCTTTCACAATTTTATCGTTACCAACCCCGCTGTAATTGTAATAGGCCGGAATGGAGCCAATGCGTTTCGAATAAAATAAATCACCCTTGTTAAATAACTCCGTTCCTTCGGTAAAAAACTGCCGGTTTTCGTTAAATTTTACTTCAAAAGGGGTAAGGTTAAGAATCCGGTTATCTGATTGCACCTGACCAAAATCGGGCACTAAGGTCATATCTAAAGTAAAACTGTTGTTAATGCCATATTTTACATCCATACCACCATTAAAACGCGAAGTAGTGTTTTTAACGCCAGGCTGGTTAATGGGGTAGTGGTTTACATAAGCAGACAGGTATGGCGAAAAGGAAAGTCGCAAGGGTGGTTTAATATCTTTTATTCCTGTCCAAAGGCCTTCCTGATTGATAAAACCATTTACCTTAGGGTCAACAAAATTCCAGAAAGTTTGGATATTGCTCCGTTGTATCCTGCGGCTAAAATTAAGTCCCCAGTTTTGCACCTCTTTACCCGAAAAACGTAAGGCCGAATATGGAATTTTCATCTCACAGGTCCATCCTTGATCGTCGAGTTTAACTGCGCTTTCCCATACTGCATTCCAGTTCGAATCTTCATCGCCTACCTGCGAGTATTTGGCATCGAACTGCACGCCAGCAGCGGTAACAAAAAACCCGTTTCCATTCATTTTATCATAAAACGGATCAACAATGATGGAGATAAAATCGGCATTCCCAATATTATCTCTCGAAACCAGCTCATGCGATACGCTATCCGGACTATCGTACATGCGTGCGTACACATAAATGGCCACATCATCATAAAGCACTTTCATTTCGGTACGCCGGTCTGGCGTTTCTACTTTTCCCGGGTGGGGCCTGATCTGAAAAAAATCGGTAGCCAGCGGAACACCATTCCAGCATTCATCGTCTAAAACACCATCAATTTTGGGGCTTTGCAGGGTTCTTTTAGCTTCTAAATGCTTTTGTTTGGTCATATCCTGAGCTTTGCAAAAAGCGCATAGCAGGAGTAAAACCGGGAGGATGCAGCGTTTCATTCGTTTAAGTTAATCGGGTATAAGACTCCCTTTCAAACGAAATGTTGCATCAAAACATAAATATAATCATCAACCCTAAAGTTTTGACTTTGAGTTGCTAAGATTTACAATCAAAATTTGATACATTTGCCTTTTATTAAAAACAAGTAGCTTTTTCCATCCGGCAAAAGCCTTTAGCTTAAAAAAAGATGTTTGATAATTTACAGGACAAGCTAGACAGAGCGTTTAAAGTATTAAAAGGACAGGGCAGCATTACGGAAATCAACGTGGCAGAAACCATGAAAGAGATTCGTAAAGCATTATTAGATGCCGATGTTAACTATAAAACAGCAAAAGCATTTACTGATGATGTAAGGCAAAAAGCTTTAGGGCAAAATGTACTTACTGCGGTTTCGCCGGGTCAGTTGCTTACCAAAATCATGAACGATGAACTTGCAGCCTTAATGGGCGGCGAGGTTACCGAATTAGATACTAAAGCAAACCCAACCATTATTTTAATTGCAGGTTTAAATGGTGCGGGTAAAACTACTTTTGCAGGTAAACTTGCCCTGCACTTAAAAGGCAAAGGTAAAAAGCCTCTGTTGGTTGCCGGCGATATGTACCGCCCTGCTGCTGTTGATCAGCTGGAGGTTTTAGGTACTTCTGTTGGTGTTTCAGTTTATGCTAACCGTGCATCAAACGATCCGGTAGGTATTGCCTTAGAGGGTATTGCCCATGGTAAACAAAACGGGAATAATGTAATCATTATCGATACCGCAGGTCGTTTAGCGATCGACGAATCTTTGATGAACGAAATATCTGAGGTTAAAGCTAAAACCAATCCACAAGAGATTTTATTTGTAGTAGATTCGATGACTGGTCAGGATGCGGTAAATACAGCAAAAGTATTTAACGACAGATTAGACTTTACAGGCGTTGTTTTAACCAAATTAGATGGTGATACGCGCGGTGGTGCGGCCCTTTCAATTAAATCGGTAGTTAATAAGCCGATTAAATTTATTGGTACCGGCGAGAAAATGGAAGCACTTGATGTTTTCTATCCCGATCGTATGGCTTCGCGTATTTTGGGTATGGGTGATGTGGTTTCGCTTGTTGAACGTGCACAAATGCAATTCGATGAGAAAGAGGCCGCAGAACTTCAGAAAAAAATCCGCAAAAATAAATTCGACTTCAACGATTTCTATAACCAGATTCAGCAAATCAAGAAAATGGGTAACATGAAAGACTTGATGGGTATGATTCCGGGTGTGGGTAAAATGATGAAAAATGTAGATATCCAGGATGATGCATTTAAATCAATCGAAGCCATTATTAACTCAATGACTCCATTCGAAAAAGAAAACCCTGATGCCATTCAGCAAAGCCGCCGTTTGCGCATTGCGAAAGGATCGGGCAGTAAAGTAGAAGAAGTAAGCAAGCTGATTAAACAGTTTGAAGATATGCGCAAAATGATGAAGCAGTTTTCGAACCCTGCAGCAGCAGCAGCTATGATGAAAGGTATGCCTAAAATGCCATTCGGCAGATAAGCTTAAAATTTAAATATTTAAATCCCGATCAGCAATGGTCGGGATTTTTTTATTTAAAGGGATTAGAAATACAATTCGCTATTTTCTTTTAACCAAACAATTACTATCTTAGTCACAATTGATTGTCCATTTCCGGATAAACAACACATCCCAATTTATTTTAATGAAAAAATTAGATGCTTGTAAAAACATACGGGAGTGCTGTTTATGGCGTAAATGCACTCACCATTATCTTGCATACCTTAGGCGATTCTACAAGCTCATTCGGCGATGTGTGACGTTATTTAACTGGAAATTTCTGATGTGCCGAAATACCTTTTCCTGAACCAAAAGGCCAGGTTGACCAGTGCGATCAGTGCAGGTACCTCTACAAGCGGTCCGATGACCCCTGCAAAAGCCTGCCCTGAGTTTATGCCGAACACGCCTATGGCCACAGCGATTGCCAGTTCGAAGTTGTTTCCCGTCGCGGTAAAGGCAATGGAAGCACTTCTGGAGTAATCGGCACCAAAATATTTCCCGGTAAAAAAGCTGACCACGAACATGATCGAGAAGTAGATGACCAGTGGTATCGCAATGCGTACCACATCGATCGGTATCCGCACGATAAGGCTGCCCTTCAGGCTGAACATGATGGCAATGGTAAATAGCAGGGCTATCAGCGTAATGGGTGATACCATTGGCACAAATCTGTTCTGGAACCATTCTTCACCTTTGAGCCTGATCAGGCCGTATCTGCTGATAATGCCAATTGCGAAGGGGATTCCAAGATAGATCCCAACGCTATTTGCGATCTGTCCAATGGTGATATCCACTTCCAGACCTTCCAGCCCGAAGAACGGTGGCATTACGGTAATGAAAAAGTATGCAAAAACACTGTATAAAAGCACCTGGAAGATGCTGTTCAGTGCGATCAGACCAGCTGCATACTCCCTGTTTCCGTCTGCGAGCTCGTTCCATACCACTACCATTGCGATGCAGCGTGCAAGGCCGATCAGGATCAGTCCGACCATGTATTCCGGATAATCGCGTAAAAAAGCAATTGCCAAAAAGAACATCAGAAATGGACCAACCACCCAGTTGAGTACCAGGGAAACGCTCAGCACTTTGGTATTCCGGAACACTTCTCCCATCTTCTCGTATTTCACTTTTGCCAGGGGCGGATACATCATCAGGATCAGACCGATGGCCAAAGGAATGTTTGTCGTTCCGCTCGAAAAAGAATTGATGAAGCCGGAAGAAGATGGGACAAAGTATCCCACGCCAATACCGATCGCCATTGCGATAAAGATCCAAAGGGTAAGGTAGCGATCTAAAAAGCCAAGTTGCTTTCTTTCTGCCGCCTGGGCGCAATTGTTCGCACTCATATCTTATCTGCTGGTGTACCGGTTTATTAAATCTGCCGAATATGCTTTGATCATTTCACGCACCCTTCTGAATTCTTCCATGACTTCTTCCGGTGTTCCGGTAGCCTTCGCGGGATCGGGAAAGTTATGGTGGAACCGGTCCACTTTTCCCGGAAAGAACGGACATGCTTCATGGGCATTATCGCATACGGTGATCACTGCGTCAAAGTCTATTCCCGCGTATTCATCCACGTGGTTCGATGTATGTGCCGAAATGTCGATGTGGTCTTCCGCCATCACCTGTATCGCTTTGGGGTTTACGCCGTGCGTTTCTATTCCAGCGCTGTAGATTTCCGCATTGCTGCCCGCAAAGTGCCTTAGGTATCCTTCTGCGAGCTGGCTCCTGCAACTGTTCCCAGTGCAGAGTACTAGTATTTTTTTCATTGTTCTTTAATCTTGGCCTATTGTTCTACTTCTTCGTTCCATCAACACCGTATCCCTCCAGATACCTTGCTGCCTGCCTATTTTTTCCCTTACGCCCAGTTTTCTGAAGCCTGCCTTTTCGTGGAGCCCGATACTGGCGAGGTTTTCCGGAAAGATACCGGCCTGTAGTGTCCATATACCTTCAGATTCGCTAAGGGCAATGAGTCTGTTCATAAGGGCATGCCCGATCCCCTTTCCCGATTTTTCCAGCCTTACATAGATGCTCACCTCGGCCACGCCGGCGTAGACACACCTGGAGGAAACTGATGTGAGTGCCGCCCATCCCATTATTTCGTTGTTTTCCTCGGCGACGATCCTGCATGTTTGAAGGTGCGAGGTGTTCCATTCCTTCCAGGAGGGGGCACTTGTCTGGAAGGTGGCATTCCCGGTTGCGATGCCCTCTTCGTAGATCATTTTTACTGCATCCCAGTCCTGCTCTATTAGATCCCTGATTTCCATGCTCGGTAAATTAGCAGCATCCGCCACCAGGGGCGCATTGGTTTGCCGACGCAGCGAGATTTACCAGGCCCTTCTTCGGTGCGCATTCGATCCCACAGGCTTCATTTGCCAGGCAGGCTGTTTTCTTTGCAAGCAGAATGAAGTCCGTTCCGTCATGGCCAAGGTCGTATTTACCAATGGTCCCAGACTGGTACTCTACCTCGATCTCCAGGTCTTCCATGCCCAGTACCTTTTCGGAAAGTGCAATGATGTTCAACAGCTTTCCTGCCTTCAGGCGGTGCTCATAGTCATCGGCATCCCACAACTGAAAGTTGGCCACTTTTTCATGGCGCACCTTTCCACCGCAGTCGATGAAATCCTTCGTGATTATCCCGACCTCGGTCACGTGGAAGTGTTCAGGTACGCTTTCCCCATTTTCCAGCTTGAAGTTGACCGCTTCGGCCGACCCAAGTATTGTCTTGATTTCTGATAGTTTCATAACATTAGAATATTGCAATTTTACGATTGATTAATACAAAAAAGCTAGCAACAGCTTTCTGGATTTTTGTAGGAGCTTAGAAAGCCCCTTAATAACTTCTCTAATAATGACCAGGTCTTCGGGTCGATGCAGTAGCATACCTTAACCCCCTCTATCGTTCCCTGGATGATCCCTGCATTTTTTAGCTCCTTGAGGTGCTGCGAAATGGTTGCCTGCGCAAGCCCCAGCTCTTCTACAAGGTCTCCACAGATACAGGCATTTGCAGAAATGATCTGTTGCAGGATAGCGATGCGCGCAGGATGGGCAATGGCTTTCAGCAGGCTCGCTAACTGGTTCTGCTCTTGGGTAAATATTTCTGTTTTTGTAAGTCCCATAATTATACAATCGCAATATTACGATACAAATCAATTGCCTCCAAATTAAATCGTAAAAATACGATAAGTTTTTTTGTGGTGACCTCTTTACCGCCATCCATAGTTAAGGCAATCCCGCGGACCTATCCTGGGCTTGAAATGACTTTCTAGAGCGCCGAGTTCAGGTAAATACTTTAATAATTTCCAATATTATTTTGCCAATCAATGGAAGCGAAAATGTAGAAATGGAGCATCTTGCCGAATCGATCAACTACCGGAGTTTGGATAGAGATGGCTGAGCAGGCTAAAGCACAAATTATCCACGCCTATATTTAGCCATATAGAAATATAGGGTTTATAGTTGAAATCTTTAACACCTAAAACAAGAATATATATTCTATATATGGCTTAATAAAAACTGCAATTTAACAAGAAGACAACACCTCTATAGTTCAAAAATTAAATAAAAAGAAATGATCATCACAAAAGCCCACTTAAGAGCACTAACCTACGACGTAATTGGAGCAGCAATTGAGATTCATAAAGCCCTTGGTCCGGGTTTGTTAGAAAGTGTTTACCACGAATGTATGAAACATGAACTTTCGCTTAGAGGGATTAACTTTCTAACCGAAGTATCTACACCTGTGTGTTATAAGAACATTTCAACTGCAACTACCTTACGCTGTGACTTACTTGTCGAAAATTGCCTTGCCGTTGAGATCAAAGCCTCGAAAACCATCGAACCCATTGTAGAGGCACAAATATTAACATACATGAAGTTACTTGAAGCGCCACAGGGATTAATCATAAACTTTAACTGTATCAACATTTTAACTGTATCAACATTTTAATGATGGACAAAAAACATTTGTCAATGATTTTTATCGATATTTAGACGAATAGACTCCACGAAACATCCTCCAATTACTATATCATTTATAAATCCGCTAAAAACAAAACCATATACAAAATAGGCCAGGATTTTGAAGATACTTTTGAAAGTGATCCAATTGAATTAGGTAGGAGAATAAAAAAGATTTTAACAAACTGTCCACTAATCTCAATCTGCAGAAAACCCTAAATATCAAATCGCATTCCCAAAAGCGCTAAAAACAAAAACTTGTTCTTCACGACGAATAGCGAATAAATCACTCAAAAACAGTCGATTAAATTTCAAAAAGCGCACCTAAATTGTAGGATCAAAAGCTAGCACAAATCTCCTTTGGCATAGTCATTGTCAAAGCACTGTTACATTTATTACCTATTTAAAAACTAAAAAGTGAAAGAGATGAAAAAGACAGTTCAAATTTTCAGCATGCTTTTGATAGCATTAACAGTGATGGTTTCGTGTAAAAAAGATACCGATCCCGCCGATCGCGATTTCTTCGTGGGCACCTATAAAGGATCTGTTTCGTACCGCAGTGGCGAATCGACCATTACCAGCAGCGATGGTAAGGTAACAGTGAGCAAAGTGGGCGAAACCTATAATTTTTACTTTGGCAACAACATTCCGGATATTACAGGTGTAAAATTCGAAAAGAAAGGCGATAACAGCTATGTGAGTATTGGTTCGGGTTTAACAGGCATTAGCATCGATGCCAGCAACCTCACCATCAGGGTAGCTAAAGACAGTCAAATCTGGACGGCAGACTGCACCAGATAATCCTACAAAAACAAGGCCCGGTTAATCATCGGGCCTTATTTTTTACCATAACTTCTCCTGCAAACAAAAAATAAAACGAGTTTGGTGCTATTTAGCTAAATTTATAGCATGAGTTTTGAATTAAAAACACACATCGAAGAAATCGTTCCCCTTACCGATCAGGAGTTTGAACATATAGCTGCGCATTTCAAATCTAAAACCCTTAAAAAACATCAATACCTCATTCAGGAAGATGAATTTGTACACAACATCTATTTCGTAGTTAGAGGCTTGTTAAAAGCTACTTTTAGCGATGTAAATGGCAAAGAATATATCATCCAGTTTGCCATGGAAAATTGGTGGCTTTCAGATTTTCGTGCCTTTTATGCCAATGTTAAATCGATTACCAACATCAGTTGCCTCGAAGATTCCGAATTGCTCTACATCTCCAAAGAAAATTTAGATAAGTTATGCAGCGAGAGCCACAAAATGGAGCACTTTTTCAGGGTAAAAGGCAATTTCGGCTACGTTGCTTTACAACAAAGAATTTTATCACTGCTCAGCACCAGCCCTAAAGAGCGTTTCGAACAGTTCGCGCTCCAATATCCGCAACTTATGCAACGCGTTTCAAAAACAATCCTTGCAGCTTATCTAGGCATTTCCAGAGAAACATTGAGCCGGTTTGCTGCAAAAGTGTGATTTAACGCACATAAAATCTGTGACTGAAGTCCTTTGCCAGCAAAATGCATAGACCTAATTTTGTAATACACTTAGCATAAAAATATGAATAAGAAAGTTTTATTCGTGCTTACGAGCCACGACGAATTAGGAAACACCGGTTTAAAAACAGGCTTTTGGTCAGAAGAATTGGCTGCGCCATATTATGCCTTAGCCGATAAAGGTATTGATATTGTATTAACCTCGCCCAAAGGTGGCCAGCCGCCAATTGACCCAAAAAGTGAGGACCCATCTTTCCAAACAGATACTACCCGAAGAATGGATAAAGACACGCTTCTTTTAGATAAATTAAAGCATACTATCCCATTGGCTGATGTAAAAATGGAGGATTACGATGCCGTATTTTATCCGGGCGGCCATGGACCATTGTGGGATTTGGCAGAAAGCGCAACTTCTCAACAACTCATAACAGCATTTTATACTGCCAGTAAGCCTGTTGCATTTGTATGTCATGCGCCAGGAGTGCTTAAAGATGTAAAAATAAATGGCGAATATTTGGTAAAAGGCAAAAATGTAACCGGCTTTACCAATACCGAAGAAGAAGCTGTGCAATTAACAAACGTTGTGCCTTTTCTCGTAGAAGACGTGCTGGTAAAAAATGGTGGGATTTATAGCAAAACTGCAGACTGGAACCCATACGCCGTAGTAGATGGCTTATTGATCACAGGACAAAACCCTGCTTCATCAGAAAAAGTTGCAGAAGAACTTTTAAAGCTCATTTAATGTTTTTCACACTGGCTAGCCATAAAGTTAGCCAGTGTGAATTATCAGTTAATCGATAATAAATTCGTTACCGTCGTCCTCATCTTCTTCAGGAACATATTTTTCAATGGCCTGGCCAATGGCATTCACTTCTTCATCCTCCTCAAAAATGGGCAATTCGGTTTTATAATCCATTTTTAACCAGATAGATGAAGTATCTTTTTGAATCTGGATGTATTCTTTTCCATCCTTAAAAATGGTGTACGAATCATTTCCTTCAGGAAAAACTGAATAGTTGATGGGGCCTATTTCTATATCAAAAGGTTCTTGCATGTTTTCTTTTTTGTGTAAAGATAAAAACATTTGTTTGGGATATAGAACGCTGGTAGCGATAGTGAGCAAACACTTCATGAAATTACAATTAACCAAAAAATTACGCCCGATTGTTTAAAATTTGGGGTAATTGTACTACTTTACGCCAAACTAACTATTTATTGTACGGATTAGAAGATGAAGTTAACGTTTTGGGGTGCAGCACAACAGGTAACCGGCAGTATGCACCTGCTCGAAGTTGGGCATTATAAAATACTGATAGATTGTGGATTGGATTATGAGAAGGAAACCTATCAGGAAGAAAACCAACAATTTCCTTTCGATCCGGCCAGTATAAACCTGGTTATTTTAACTCACGCCCACATCGACCACTCTGGCAATTTACCTACTTTAGTTCGTTTGGGTTTTGACGGTCAGGTGCTTTGCACTTCACCAACAGCCGATTTAACTTCGATCTTGTTGTTCGATTCGGTTGAGCTCTTTTTACGTAAACAGAGTCGTAAACCACGCACTAAACGCGGCAATTTTAGTGGCCCAAAGCCCTTGTACCTGCACAAACATGTAATGGATACCATTGATCGCTTTGTAACCATCGCTTTCAATAAACCATTTAAAATAAACGGCGATATCAGCCTTACTTTTATACCTGTTGGCCATTTACTTGGTGCCGCAGCTGCAATATTAACCATTAACGATAACGGAGAAGAAAAGAAAATAGCTTTTACAGGCGATATCGGCCGCGAAAACTATCCGGTACTCGTAAACCCTGAGCCACTCCCTGAGGTTGATTATTTAGTAAGCGAAGCTACGTATGGCGGTCGTTTGCATACCAAAGATCAAACACTTGAAGAAAGACTGGTAGAGGAAATTACCGAAGCCTGCATTAAAAGTCCCGGCAGGTTAATTATTCCCGCCTTTAGTATTGGACGTACCCAGTCGCTTGTTTTTGCACTGAACCAGATTTTCACCAAAAAATTGTTGCCTCCTGTACAAATTTTTGTAGATAGCCCCATGGCCATACAGGCAACCGATGTTTACCGCAAACACCACAACTTGGTTAACCAGGAAGCGAAAGACTTTTACCAAACCATGGGCGATGAGTTCGAATTTGAGCATCTGGCTTACGTGCAAACCATGAAAGAAAGCAAAGATGTTTCTAACTATTTCGATCCCTGCATTATCATCTCATCAGCGGGGATGCTGGAAGGAGGCCGAATACAGGACCATCTGTATTACAATATCCAGAATTATTATTGTACAATCCTTTTTATTGGTTATTGTGCCAAAGGTACTTTGGGTTATAAACTATTAAGCGGAGCACCAATTGTGCGCATTAAAGACCGCGAAATGATGGTTTACGCTACTATTCGCCAAACCGATCTACTAAGTGGCCACGGCGACCATAACGATTTGGTAAAAACAGTTAAACAAACAGGCCACCCTAAAAAGGTTTTCCTGGTACACGGCGAAGATAAAAGCCTGCAAAGTTTAGCAGCAGCTTTAAGCGAAGATGGATTTAACGTAGCGGTACCGGAAAGAGGAGAGGTATTTGAGATTTAATAACTATTGTCATTCCGAGCGCGAGCGAAGAATCTCTAACGAAAACTAATCAATCAGGTCTGTATTATCTTTTTAAGATTCTTCATTTCATTCAGAATGACAGAACACTAAGGTTTGATTGGCGTTCGCTATTGGTCATTGAAAATTGATCATTGGTTATTCATTCCCTCTTCCATTTTACATCAACCTCTGGTTTGTCCATCCCCCCTTACTACCCACTTGTAACTGGTTAGCTCCTCTAAGCCCATCGGGCCGCGGGCGTGAAGTTTTTGCGTACTGATGCCAATTTCTGTCCCAAGGCCAAATTGTGCACCATCGGTAAAACCTGTTGAAGCATTGGCATATACCGCCGCAGCATCTACCTCATTTAAAAAACGGGTGATATTAGCCCCGTCTTCCGAAATAATCGCTTCACTATGTTTCGAACTATAACTAGCAATGTGGTTCAGCGCTTCAGTTAGGTCATTTACGACTTTAACTGCTAGTTTTAACGATAAAAACTCCGTACCAAAATGTTCAGGAGTCGCCTGGTTTAGTAATGCTTCCGGATAAGTAGCCTGCAATGCAGCATAGCTTTTTTCATCGGCAAACAGTTCTACATTTCCATCCGCCAGGGGCGATAATAATTCAGCCAGGTCGCCTAAACGATGCGCATTCACCAATACACAATCTAACGAATTACATACGCTTACCCTTCTGGTCTTAGCATTAAAAATAATCGCTTTACCTTTCTCCAAATCTCCCGATTCGTCAAAATAAGTATGTACAATGCCTGCTCCGGTTTCAATAACCGGAATTTTACTGTTTTCGCGCACGTAATTAATCAGCGATTGGCTTCCCCGCGGAATCAACACATCAACAAAACCATGTGCATTTAATAAAGCCACCGTTGCTGCCCGCTCCGCAGGTAGCAAAGTGAGCACATCTCTGTTAATGGCATGCCGATCTAATACCTCGTGAATGACTTTGGTAATGGCCAGATTCGAAAATTCAGCATCACTACCGCCCTTTAACACGGCTACGTTACCTGTTTTAAAGCAAAGCGAAAATACATCGGCGGTCACATTCGGGCGGGCTTCGTAAATTACACCTACTACACCCAATGGCACACTCACTTTTTGGATATGCAGTTGATTATCCAATGTTTTATCAGAAAGTATCCTTCCTAATGGGCTGTTTAAGCCGGCAACATTTTTAAGATCATTGGCAATATCCTCAATACGGGCCTTGCTTAGTTTCAGTCGATCGTATTTGGGATCTTCGATAGGCATTTTTGCTAAATCCTTAGCATTTTCAGTAAGAATTTCATTCGCGTCTGCCACCAATGCAGCAGCCACATCTGTTAAAACAGTGTTGATGGTTTCTTTAGCTAAGCTAACCATGGTCCGGCTGGCTTGCTGTGCCTTTTCGAAGTATTGTTTGTAATCCATTGTTCTTAATTTGAAATTCGTCATGCTGAATTTATTTCAGCATCTCTCGCTTGAGTTCCTGAAATAAGTTCAGGATGACGACCTAGCTTAAATAGCAGAATAAAAATAATCGTAATGTACCAGCGCTTTTTGTTTTTTCTGCCCAATGCGCTCGCGGGCTTTATCCGATCCGTATTCTGCTATGCCTAATCCGATTAATTGATTTTGTTCGTCAACAATTTTAATAATGTCACCTTTTAAAAAGTCGGTTTGTATTTCAATAATCCCCACGGGCAATAAACTGGTGGCTTTGCCTGAGGTTAATACCGTTTTAGCCCCATCATTCAGTTTTACAATACCGGTTGCAGCCGTTTCTGAATGGGCAATCCATTTTTTCTTACCCGATTTACTTTTCTCGGGTACAAAACGGGTATGTACCAATTCGTTATTTAATAAAGAAGTGAGCACATTATCTTTCGTTCCATTGGCAATATGAACCGTAATACCCAGTTTGGCTACCTTCTGCGCCATGGTCGATTTGGTAATCATACCGCCTCTACCAAATTGCGATTTGCCGGTTTGGATAAAAGAGGCCAGGTTAGCTACCGTACCATTAATTTCCTGAATAACTTCCGAACCTTCAATTTTCGGATCGCCATTATAAATACCATTTACATTCGATAAAATAATCAAAGCATCGGCATTGAGCATCGAGGCAATTAAACCTGCCAGTTCGTCGTTATCGGTAAACATCAGCTCCGTAACCGATACCACATCATTTTCATTCACCACCGGAATCACTTCGTTCTGCAGTAAAATCTGCAGACAGTTTTTCATATTCAAATAGTGGGCGCGATCTCGAAAATCTTCTTTGGTTACCAGTACCTGCGCGCATTTTATGGCATGTTCGGCAAAGAAATTAGAGTAGGTATTAATGAGTTTCACCTGACCAATAGCGGCCAGTAATTGTCGGGTGGTTACAGCATCTTGCTTTTCAGAAACCTTTATCAGGCTTCTTCCCGAAGCAACCGCTCCTGAAGACACCAAAATAACCTCGATGCCCCGTTTTTTAATTTCGGCTAATTGGTTTACCAGATGTTGAATCCTATTTTCATCGGGCAGTCCGTTTTCCTGCGTAATTACATTCGAACCTACTTTAACAACAATTTTTTTATACCCGGACTTCATTTTATGCTTAAAACTATTTGATGTGGCAATTTACCACGTTTTTTTATAATAAAGGGCAATATCTATAGGCTTAATGGATTTTTATGAAAATGATAATGAGCAGTTCACAATTGGCAGTTTGCAGCTGACAGCTCGCTATGAACAGTTAACCGGTTTAAACAATTAACCAGTTAACCATCAATGAACTAATGACAAATGAACTATTAAACTAAATTATTAAATTGCATTAAACCAAAATCGAATCAGAATGAAACGTATCTTACCAGGGCTAATATTGTTCAGCGCAATTACGGCATGTAACCATCCTCAAAAAAAAGAAATGAAAGCGATTAAGTGGCCAGATGCCAAAGCTCCTGTGGCCGAAATTATACCTCATAAAAGAGCCATACATGGCGATACCGTGGTAGATAACTACTATTGGATGATTGACTACTTTAAAAAAGGGCCAGACAGCACCAAAGTTGTTGATTATTTGAAGGCCGAAAATGCCTACCTGGATACGATGATGAAAAGTACCGATACTTTTCAAGCAGATTTGTTTAAAGAAATGAAAGGCCGGATCAAAGAAAAAGACGAATCCGTGCCTGTTTTCAAAAACGGCTATTTCTATTACTCGCGTACCGAAGATGGCCAGCAATACTTTAAATATTGCCGTAAAAAGGGAAGTTTATCTGCCGCCGAAGAAATATTGCTGGATGTGGATCAGCTGGCCAAAGGACACGCTTACTACAGCGCAACTGGCTTTAGCATAAGTCCCGATAATAAATTACTGGCCTTTGGGGTAGACCAGGTTTCGCGCCGCCAGTACACCATTAATATCAAAAACTTAGAAACAGGCGAAATTTTAAAAGATGCCATCCCCAATACCGAAGGGGGAGTAGCCTGGGCCAATGATAACAAAACGTTTTTTTATACTTCGAAAAACCCCGTTACTTTACTGAGCGAAAAAATTAAAAAACATACGCTCGGTACCGATGCCAAGGCCGATGCAGTGGTTTACGATGAGAAAGACAACACCAATTACATCGGCGTAGGCAAATCGAAAAATGGCAGATACATCTTCATTGTTTCACAAGGAACCTTAACTGCCGAATACAAGATGATTGATGCAGATCATCCTGAAACACCGTTTAAAGTTTTTGCAGCCCGCTCAAAAGATGTTTTGTATGATGTAATGCCGGTTGATGATAAATTTTTGATTTTAACCAACTGGAACGCCAAAAACTTCCGCTTAATGGAATGCCCATTAGATAAAACTGCAAAGGAGAACTGGAAAGAAGTAATTCCGCACCGCGCAGATGTATTGTTAGAAGGTGCCGAAGAATTTAAAGACTATACCGTTGTAACCGAACGCAAAAATGGCCTGACCGAACTGCGCGTATTGAAAAAAGATGGCAGCGATTACTATATCAAATTTGATGAACCTGTTTACGATGCCGGAGTAGGATCAAATCCCGAATACAACAGCACCACACTGCGCTATAACTACACTTCCCTAACCACACCTAATTCGGTTTACGATTATAACCTCATCAAAAAAGACCAAAAACTGATGAAACAACAGGAGGTTGTAGGTGGCTATAATCCCAAAGATTATGTAACAGAACGTGTTTTTGCTACAGCTAAAGACGGTACAAAAATCCCTGTTGCTCTGGTTTATAAAAAAGGCTTTGAGAAAAACGGCAGTTCGCCACTATTACTTTATGGTTATGGTTCGTACGGTTCTAATTCTGATGTTTACTTCTCATCGCCACGTTTAAGTTTGCTTAACCGGGGTTTCGTATTTGCAATTGCCAATATCCGCGGCGGACAGGAAATGGGGCGCCAGTGGTACGAAGACGGCAAGCTGATGAAGAAGAAAAACACCTTTACTGATTTTATTGCCGCCGGCGAGTACCTGATTGAACAGAAATACACCTCAAAAGGCCATTTGTATGCCCATGGTGGCAGCGCGGGCGGTTTGTTAATGGGGGCGGTTGTGAATATGGCTCCCGATTTATGGAATGGTGTAATTGCCGATGTCCCTTTTGTTGATGTAATTAATACCATGCTAGATGAAAGCATTCCGCTTACCACCAATGAATTCGATGAGTGGGGAAATCCAAAACAAAAGCCGGCTTACGATTACATGAAAAGCTATTCGCCTTACGAAAACGTAGAGAAAAAAGCTTACCCAAACATCCTGGTTACTACCGGGCTACACGATAGTCAGGTACAATATTTTGAGCCTGCTAAATGGGTAGCCAAGTTAAGGGCAACCAAAACAGATAAAAATGTTTTATTGCTTAAAACCAATATGAAGTTTGGACATGGTGGTGCTTCCGGCCGTTTCGATTACCTTAAAGATGTTTCTTTAAGATGGGCATTTTTATTTGCACTCGAGGGGATCGATAAATAGTTTTTCTTACTTACTTTGTCATTCTGAGCCTGTCGAAGAACTTTCTAATAATGTTTCGACAGGCTCAACATGACACCCTTATTTTTACCAAAATCCACATGAACACCAAACTAAAAACACTCCAAATTATTCACCTGGCCTTATGCTCGGGCGTTTTCCTTTTTGCGCTGGTAACCATTTTTCTTAACCGCGAAATCATGTTTTTTGATGCCAACCCGAAAACCACCTCGCCATTTAACCCCATCTTTCCAATCATGGGCTTAATCACCATTTCAGCCAGTATCTTCTTTTTCAGGAATTTAATAGCCAAAATAGATAAAACTGCCGCTGCCGATACCAAAATTAACATGTACCAAAGTGCATTCATCATCAGTTCGGCACTTTTAGAAGGCGGTGCATTATTTAACATTGTTGGCTTTTTCATCACCCACAATTCATTCTTTTTAATTTTTGGAATGGCCAACTTTATATTTTTAGTGCTCAAGAGGCCAACTAAAGATAAATTGATTTCCGCTTTACAATTGCAATACCCGGATACAGAGGCTTTGTAAGCAATTAGCCTTATCTTTGCCCCCCAATGGAATACAATGTTCATACTTTACCCAATGGCATCCGCTTATTGCATGTGCCATCGGCTTCAGCCATATCGCATGCCTGCATCATTATCAATACCGGTTCGCGCGATGAGCCCGATCAAAAAGCAGGCCTGGCACATTTTATAGAGCACTTAATTTTTAAGCGCACCGAAAAACGCAGTACCAACCAGATTTTAAACCGTTTGGAAAGCATTGGCGCCGATTTAAATGCCTATACCACCAAAGAATATACCTGTGTTCATGCTTCTTTTTTAAACCCATATTTAGACCGCACTTTAGAGCTCTTTAACGATATCATCTTTCATTCTACTTTCCCCGAAGAGGAGATGGATAAAGAAAAAAGTGTGATTTTGGATGAAATTGCCTCTTACTTAGATCAGCCGGAAGAAGCTATCAACGATGATTTTGAGGATATGCTCTTTGCAGGTCACCCGATGGGCAATAACATTTTGGGGACAACCGAATCCGTTCAACAATTTACCCGTGAGGATGTAATCAATTTCAGAAAAGCCAATTACCGCACCAACGAAATTGTAGTGGCCGTTTTGGGCAATTATACCTCAAACCAGGTTGTAAATAAAGGGAGCAAACATTTTGCAAATGTGGAAGAAAACACCCCCGATCAACAAAGGGTAAAGCCTACCATTTTGGCGCAAAGCAATACCACCATTTATAAACCCATTATGCAGGCGCATTGCATTTTGGGCACACAGGCTTACACTACGTACCAGACAGAAAAAGTGCCTTTAATGCTATTGAACAATTACTTTGGTGGCAATGGCATGAGCTCGGTGCTAAACCTGCAAATCAGGGAGAAATACGGCATTGCCTACACCATCGAATCGAATTTTTCGCCCTTAAGCGATACCGGTATTTTTTCGATCTACTTCGGTACCGACAAAGAAAAGCAGGCAAAAGCACTTTCACTGATTTTTAAGGAGATTAAAAAACTAAAAGACCATCCTTTAAATGAACTGCAACTGCAAAAGGCCAAAAACAAATTCATTGGTCAGATAGCGCTGGGCGAAGAGAACCGGATTGGTTTAATTATATCAATGGCCAAAAGCCTTATCGACCACAATAAGATTGATTCACTCGAAACCGTTTTTGAGAAAATTAATGCCGTTACCACCAATCAAATGGCGCAGGTAGTAAACGAAGTGCTCGATATCGATAAGCTGAATATCTTTACTTTCTCGCCAATAGCGGAATAATTGTTAAATTTGCATTAAATTAACCACAGGTAAACAGATTGAACGCAGGATAGGAGTAAGAAGCTACCTGCATCTGACCGATCCGTGGAAACAAAATAGAATACAATGAAATTACCAATAGTAGCTTACGGTGATCCTGTTCTAAAAAAGATAGGAACCGAAATAGATAAAGATTACCCCGAATTAAAACAATTAATTAGCGACATGTTCGACACCATGTATTATGCAAATGGTGTGGGCCTGGCTGCGCCACAAATTGGCTTACCAATCCGCTTATTCATTGTTGATACCGGTGATGATGAAGATGGCACAAAAGGCTATAGAAGGGTATTTATCAATGCCGAAATTGTAGAAGAAACCGGCGAGCCCTGGAGCTTTAACGAAGGCTGTTTAAGCATTCCCGATATCAGAGAAAACATTTTGCGCAAGCCAAATATCAAGGTTAAATTTTTAGACGAAAACTGGGTAGAGCATACAGAAGATGTTGATGGATTAGCGGCCCGCGTAATTCAACACGAATACGACCACATTGAAGGTAAATTATTTACCGATAAAGTGAGTGTATTGCGTAAAACCATGCTTAAAAGTAAATTGGATGCCATTTCGAAAGGAAATATCAAAACCGATTACAAAATGAAGTTTCCGAACAAGAGCAAAAAGAGATAAGCTTTTGATTGAAGATATTAATGGGAAAATGGAAACGTTTTCCCATTTTTTGTTTCAGCGATCCAGCTTTTTGAACTGGTTTCAGAATATCTATATCGCTCTTGCCCCCGCAACCCAAATTAAATATCATTCTTCCAGCCTTTTCCTTGAAAAACAGACTCGGATTCAACTTTAAATACAACATTTAAAGCATTACGGCATTCTTCGCAATCAGATTTAAAGCCAATCGAAACGATTAAATAGCAAAACCCAATCATTCCTAGTGGAATTAGCGATCCGACAGCAAGGCTGGGGTTTTTAGTATTTATAGCGCCAAAAAGAAACATTACACAGAATATTGTAGCAAATGAGCACCAAATGATTAAAAATACTTTTACAAAGGGGATTAAATTCAAACTAACTTCTATTTTGCTTCCACTACCGTTCTCAAAAATTTCTCCTGAAATATCTGCCTGAAAAGAGTTTCGATAAGATAAATTCCTTTGTATATTAAATTTACTTTGAAAAACGTGACCTTTAAAGGGTGCATTACCTTGCTTTCGGGAGAAGAAACCGATAGAAGTATTTTGACTGTTTGATATTGATTCCGACAAACTATTCCAGGCGCTATTGGCTGAAACATTAGAGTTTAATACGAACGATTGAGACGGAAAAAATTTCATTTTAAGCCAAACTAATTCGTCCTGCTCTTATCGCCATCAAAGATCTGCTGCATCAGCTTACCCCAGGCGAAAGGGTTTAACAACGGATTGGTTTGAACCATATTTTTGTTAACCATCCTGTCAAAGTTATAGCGGTAGTTTTGGCTGCCAATTTCTTGTCCATCGCGCGGTAAGGTTTGGATTAAACCAGTAATGGATGACCGTGAAAGGTTCTTTTTGGCAATAGCCATATCATCATCGGCCAGTTTCATCGATAGAAACTCGCGGGTAAACTCTTCTGCTGTTGCCCATGGAAATACCCTTACCGATGGTAAATCAACCACGTTTGATTTTAACTTAACCATAATGGTATATTTACTATCTGGCGTACCTTCGGGTATGATGGTCGAAAATTTCTTGTAACCAATAGCGGTAAATAAAATGGTATCGCCAGGGTTAACAATAAAAGTAAAATACCCCCTGTAATCGGCAGCAACCCTTTTGCTTTTAGCCGAAAGGTTGGTGATGGTAACATAGGGGATCACATTTGAGCTATCGATATCTGTAATGATACCCGAAAACTGGATGAGTTTATCCTGTGCCGGCTTTTGTTGTGCAAAAGCGGTAACAGAAAAAAATAAGCAGATTAGGGTAACACAATATCTCATTAACACAAATGTAATTTTATTAATAAAACTTCCTTGTTAAATAGTGTTAAAGCTATTCTTGCTCGGCCATATTTACGGCAACTACCGAAGTGATTTGTGGGACAGCTTTCATAATAGCCTGCTCAATACCCGATTTCATGGTCATGAAACTCATTGGGCAAGAACCGCAGTTACCTAAAAGCTTAAGCTTTACCGTTCCTTCAGCTGTAATTTCTTCAACAGAAACATCACCTCCGTCAGCCTTTAAATAAGGTCTGATAGTTTCCAATGCCTGTTCTACTTGCTCTGTTAAATTCATTATGTATCTTTTAATTTATAAAAATAGTAATTTTTTAGCAATTCACCATTTGTGCATTGTTGATCGAGATTTGCTGTGCAATTTTACTTGCAATATCGCCAAATATGCCATCAAGCAAAGGGTTCTGGTTTAATGCTACCGGTTTACCGTTATCGCCAGCCTCAGAAATACCTTGTACAATAGGGATTTCACCTAAAAACGGCACATCAAAACGCTCAGCCAGCTTGGTTCCACCACCTTTTCCAAAGATGTAATATTTGTTTTCAGGCAGTTCTTCAGGCGTAAAATACGACATGTTTTCTATAACTCCCAAAATCGGAATATTAATTCCCGGCATTCTGAACATGGCCAAACCTTTATGCGTATCGGCCAGTGCTACCTGTTGTGGTGTAGTTACCACTACTGCACCCGAAATCGGGAAGCTTTGGGTAATCGTAATGTGGATATCGCCCGTACCCGGAGGAAGATCGACAATTAAATAATCAAGTTCGCCCCAATTGGTATCGTTAAACAATTGTTTCACCGCATTCGAAGCCATTGGTCCGCGCCAGGGCACAGGCTGACCGGGATCAGCAAAAAAGCCAAGCGATAACAATTTGATACCATATTTTTCGATCGGTAAAATTTTAGTCTTCCCATCGGCTGTTTCTTCGGCACCAGGTTTAGCATCTACCAGATCGAACATCGTCGGCACCGATGGGCCATAAATATCGGCATCAATTAGCCCTACTTTAGCGCCATCTTTAGCTAAAACAACAGCAAGATTGCTCGATACTGTCGATTTTCCAACACCACCTTTACCTGATGAAACCAGAATGATATTCTTGATGTTATCTAAAGAGGTTGAATTGGTTGGTTGCGTAACCCTCGAGGTTACATTAATGATCACTTCTGCCGAAGGCGATACAAAATGCTTAACGGCATTGGTACAGGCGTTTTTCAGCATATCCTTCATCGGGCATGCCGGCGTGGTAAGCTCTAAGGTAAAACTAACCTGGTTATCGGTAATCTGTAAATCCTTAATCATGTTTAAGGTTACCAGATCTTTTTTAAGATCGGGATCTTCCACATTTTTAAGCGCATCTAAAACTTGTTGCGGGCTAATCTGCATTGTATTAATTTAAATCCAAAATTAACAAAACATAGCTATAAATACTTTTATTTAGTCTTTTAAACTGTAATTTTAACACGAAATAAACATTTAATTGTTACGTTTAAGCAATTAACCATTTTAACGACTATATGCGCCTACCAAAAATTAAGATCCCTAAAAAATATTTAAAAATCGGAGCCTGGGTTTTAGGTGTGTTTATGGTTGTGTGCATTGCGCTCGGCGCTGTAGCTTATAGCAAAAGAGAAGCGCTGCTTAAAAAAATGGTGGCCAAAGCCATTGCCAAAGCCGATAAAGATTATGGTTTGGAGGTTAAAATTGGCTCTGCCGGCTTTACTGGCCTCAGTACCGTAAAAATGACTGCCATTTCGGTAGTTCCAAAAGAAAGAGATACCCTTTCTAATATCGGTGAACTTAGCGTGTCGGTAAAACTTTTTCCGCTTATACTCGGTCACGTAAAACTTTCTGAGGTAAAATTAAATCAGGGCTTTGTGAGTGTGGTACTTAAAGATTCGACCACCAATATCGATTTCATCTTAAAAAGAAAGAAAAAAGACAGTACAGCTACTAAGAACAAAGTAAACTTATCAGAAATAGCCAGCAATATTTTAAATCAGGTGTTATACAAAATACCTGATGATATGGATATGAAAAACATGGTTTTTAAGCTTAACGACCATGACACAGCCAAATTAACTTTCGAAACCGAAGCCACTATTGATGGGGGAGACCTGAAATCGAGCATTAATGTAAACAATGGCGAATCGATATGGCATGTTAATGGTTATGTAAACCCGGGCAGCAAAGAATTAAGCTTTATGGCTTACGCCGATGGGAAAAAGCTGGAACTACCTTACCTGAACAACAAATTACATGCTAAACTGAGTTTCGACACTCTGCAAACAGAGCTAAAAAATGCCAAATATAGCGGCGATGATTATAAAATTTCGGGCTCATGGTCGGTTAAAAACATGCTGATTAACCAGCCACGCATTGCCGCAAACGATATCGTAGTGCAAAGCGCCAAGCTGGATGCCGATATTTTAGTTGGGCCGAACTATATTGCTTTAGACAGCACCTCTACAGCCTATTTAAAAAATGCGCAAATCCATCCCTACGTTAAATACACACTGGGTAAAAACAAAATTTACGAGCTCAAATTAAATGCCGAGGAACAGGATGCACAAGCTGTTTTGGATGCTTTCCCACAAGGTTTGTTTGAGTCGCTGGAGGGCTTAAAAGTACAGGGCAAGGTAAAATATAACCTCAATTTTTACCTCGACACCAAAGTTCCGGATAGTGTTCGTTTCAGCTCTACACTTACCCCTGTTGATTTTAAGATTTTGCAATGGGGTAAAACCAATCTGCAAAAAATTAACAGTCCGTTCGTTTATACGCCATACGAATACGGCAAGCCGATGCGCGACATTACCATTGGTCCTGCAAACCCTAATTTCACACCACTATCGGCTATATCTAAAAACTTTATCAATGCCGTTTTAACTGCCGAAGACCCATCTTTTTATACCCACAATGGTTTTGTTGAGGAGTCGATCCGTAAATCAATCGCGGTAAATTTTAAGGAAAAGAAATTTAAGCGTGGCGGAAGTACCATTAGCATGCAGTTGGTTAAAAACGTGTATTTAAGCAGACAAAAAACATTGGCCCGCAAGGCTGAAGAAATTTTAATTGTATGGCTGATTGAGCACAACCATTTGGTGAGCAAGCAACGTATGCTGGAAGTTTATTTCAACATTATGGAACTTGGCCAGAATATTTATGGTATTGGCGAAGCCTCGAGGTATTATTTTGGCAAACAACCTGCCGATTTAACCATTGGAGATGGCCTGTTTTTAGCAAGCATTGTACCTAAACCCAAAGCTTCGATGTACAAATTTATGGCCGATGGAAGCCTGAAACCTTACATGTTTAACTACTTCAGGTTTATGGGCAATATTATGGCCAGAAGAGGCTTAACTGCGAGCGACACCTCTGGTTATGGTTTCTACAACGTACGCTTAAGGGAAGGTTTGCGTCAATATCTGGCTCCTGATACTGCCGTAATTGATACTACTGCTTTTGACGATGACGAAGATGGATTACCTCCGGTAATTACACATGATAAAAACAAAAGCCTGTTTGATCGTATTTTTGGTGGCGGCACCAAAAAGGAAAAAGATACAGCTACTGTTAAGCCAGTTGCTAATCCTGATACGGCCAAATCAAAAAAACAAATCAGGCAGGAGCGTAGGGAAGAACGCAGAAGACAAAAGGAATTGGAAAAGACTCAGCAGTAATCAGTTGGCCGTTTTCAATTGACAGTTGCTCAAAACAGTTAGCCAATTTACACGATTAACCATTTCTGCTAACAATAAAGCAATGACCAGCAATGACATTACAGCCTTCCAACATTTAAACCATTTAAAAGCAGCATGCACAAAATAAAAGTAGAGGATAAAGAATTCGAGATTTTTTTAGAGAACGACACTATAAACAAAAGGATCCGTTTGCTGGGCATCCAGATGAATGTAGATTACGAAGGAAAATGTCCCTTATTTATTGGCGTATTAAACGGTAGTTTCTTGTTTATGGCCGATCTGATTAAAGAAATTACCGTTCCGTGCGAAGTTGCGTTTATGCGTGTAGCCTCTTATCAAGGCACATCGAGCTCGGGCAAAGTAAAAGAACTGATTGGATTGCCTGAAGATATTGCCGGCCGCGATGTAATTATTGTAGAAGATATTGTAGATACCGGCCTGACCTTAACGCACATTTTAAAAACCATTAAAGAAAAGAAACCTGCTTCGGTAAAAGTTAGTACACTTTTGCTTAAACCAAGCGCCCTGCAACACGAAATAGAAGCGCTTGAATATGTGGGCTTTGAAATACCTAACGAGTTTGTAGTGGGCTACGGACTGGATTATAACGGACTAGGCAGAAACCTGAACGATATTTACCGGGCCACTGAGGTATAATTTTTAGATTGTATTAATTTATTTTTCGCACCTTTGCGCAATAATTCTCACTACAATGACCATACATAAAGAAGGCTACACGACTATTGCCTTAAGCATATTGTTTATTTTCGTTATCAACGCAATTGTTGATTATAAATACCATGATATAACCTGGTTACGCTGGTTTGTTTACATTTTCTCGGCTGCCTTATTTATCATAGTCCTGCAGTTTTTCCGTAACCCAAGCCGCAGCTTTTCATCAGGTGAAAACCTGGTTATTTGCCCTGCAGATGGTAAAGTTGTGGTAATTGAAGAAACCGAAGAAGGCGAATATTTTAAAGATAAACGTTTACAGGTTTCAATTTTTATGTCGCCTATTAACGTGCACATTAACCGTAACCCTATTTCGGGTGTGGTAAAATTCTTTAAATACCACCCGGGTAAATACCTTGCAGCCTGGAACCCGAAATCTTCTACCGAGAACGAGCGTACAACCACAGTTGTAGAACACAAAAACGGTACGCCGGTATTGTTCCGTCAAATTGCCGGTGCATTGGCCCGCCGAATTGTATGGTATGTAAAAGAAGGCGACCAGGTGGTACAAACAGAGCAATTTGGCTTTATTAAATTTGGCTCAAGGGTAGATATTTTTCTTCCGGTTGGCACCAAAGTTAATGTAGAGCTTAACCAGGTGGTTAAAGGTGGAATAACAACCCTGGCTACTTTAAGCTAAGCAACAAAATATATTGTATGAAAAAGCCGGTTCAGCTAATCCTGAACTGGCTTTTTTGTATCTCCTGCATTTTATTATACTTACCGTTTGAAATGCTGTCCTTCCTTTTTAAACCTGATAGCAGCAGAAAGCCCGCATTCCGATTTTTCATCGGGAGAGGACTTGGAGCGGATAGCAGGAAGAAACACTAATAGCTGCCAGTACCCCTGCTTTTCGAAAAAAATAATGCAATTTTATGGCTCGTGCAGATACGAGTCATGGCGAAGTGTTGATGTTGTTCGCGATTTGTGATTGCGTGCTAATGGCCTAAGGATTTTTAATCCTTGCTAATCAGTCGTATCGTTACCTACTTCTGTATTATCGCCTTGTGCAATCGTACGGTCGCTAATTAAACGCTGGGTAGGGTAGGCGAAATCAGATTTATTACGCATAACGATATCCATAATCTCGAGGTTAATTTCCTGTCTGATTTGAAGGAATTCGGTGTAATTAAGCTCAGTTACAAAGTAATTTACCTCTACATTTAAACCCGAGTCGCCAAAGCTTTTAAAAGAGGCATTCCCATCGTTACTGGTGCCTTTATGATTATTAATGTAACTTTCAATTTCGGTAATGATTTTGCGCAGCGAGGCTGAATTGGTTTCGTAAGTAAGGCCAATAATAAACGATACCTTACGCGAATTACGCAACGATAAATTTTCAAGCACACCGTCAATCATACCACGATTGGGAATAGTGGCCATGGTTTTCTCAGATGTTCTGATCCTCGTACTTCTAAAACCCACCTTCTCTACGGTTCCCTCTACACCATCAACTTTTACCAGATCGCCAACGGTAAAAGGCTTATCTAAAAAGATGGTAAACGAACCAATAAGGTTCTCTAAGCTCTCTTTTGCGGCGAGGGCAATGGCAATACCACCTATACCTAAACCGGTAATGAGCGTAAGCACATTTACCTCAAAAACGAATCCCAGGAGGGTAAAAAAGCCAATAAAAATAACGATGGTTTTAAAAAGCTCTTTCAGAAAGGGCACCAGCTGATCGTCGGCTTTATCTTCGGTTAACGATGCTTTATAAAGCAATACGTGACTGATGAAATCGATTATCCTTAAAATGATCCAAAAAATGGAGAGGATAATCATAAAGAGGAAAATCCTGTCGATACAATCGCCAATGCTTACCGGAATCTGCTCTTTAACCTTGCCAACAAGCTTACTGTAATGGAATACAGCTACCTCTAAAGGATGTTTTAGCTGGTTTATAGAAAGGTAAAGTGTGGTTAGCAGGATAAAAACCTCGATAGGCCTGATGAGCAGGGCCACAAAAGCATCGTTGTGCGATTGGCTGGAAAAGCTGCGAAAAAGCTTAAACAGCAGGCGACTCAAAAGCCTCGAAACGATTCTTTTAAATATTAAACCTAAAAAAAGTATGCCACCAAAAAGGAAGTAGGCCTTTACGGTATTGCCCCAAAAAATCTGGTCGAAAAAAGCTGAATCTAACATTTAACAAAGGTATAAACAAAAAAACCTCCACGAAATTAATCGTGAAGGCTGTATCTTATAATAAAGAATATTATTTTCTCAAAGATTTGATACGAGCAGCTTTACCAGTTAAAGCACGCAAATAGAACAATTTAGCTCTACGCACTTTACCATAGCTATTCACTTCTACTTTCTCGATATTTGGAGAATTAAAAGGGAAAATACGCTCAACGCCAACGCCGTTGCTCATTTTACGCACGGTGAAGGTTTCGTTAGCACCTGCACTGTTACGTTGTATTACAACACCTTGGTAAATTTGAACACGTTCTTTATTACCTTCGCGAATTTTATAGTGTACGCTCACTGTATCGCCAGACTTGAACGCAGGAAAATCTTTTTTCGCGATGGCCTGCTCTTCAACAAATTTTACTAAATCCATGATTTTAAGCTATTAAACCAACTTTCTTTACCTTGAAAATCGGATTGCAATATTAGGGATTTTTTTTGATATAAAAAAACCTATTTTAATTTTTTCCACAATCTTTACGAATTCCACATTCGATTGTGTTAAATGCTTCTATTCCAAAAGGTCCGGAGAGCACTTATTTGCCAGCATTTTACAAAATGTAATAGCAAAATATTCCGACCCCTTTGAAAATTCAGACTAAGGTTACGAGGTGAAATCAGGAGCGTCGGGGAACACTACCTATAGAGACCATAACCTAATATGCCAATTTTTTCTGCTTCATCGGAATAAGTTATAAAATTAAATTTATCGCCAGATTTGCTCCAGATATTTTTAATTACTGGTCGGTCGTCTATCGTTTGTTTGGTTGGTTTAGCGCTATATTTGTTATTTTTCAGCTCCATTTCGATAAAGGCATTATTAATCGCGCCTGAATAAATACATACAACACTAATAATCTTATTGTTCTTGCCATAAGAGATCTCAATCATATCGATTTTCGAACTAAAAGCATATATTTCCTTAACATCATCTTCACCTTCCTCTACTTCGCCTTTTTCAAAGCCCTTAAGTTTCATAAAAGCATTGATGTTCTCCTTAGTTGTTTTAGTAAAAATATCCTGTATGAGGTTTAGTTTATTATTATCTGTCTTTAACTGTCCAAAGGCAAAAGATCCATATAATAAAAAAAGTGCGAGTGTTAACGTTTTCATGTACATTTTGTTTAAGTGTTAAATAAGGTTATTTTGTAATTTCTTTGCCCGTTTTATCCATCGATCCCCATCTGCCATTTAACCTGAATGTAGCTACTCCGTTTTTAAACTCGCCAACTGCATCGTACTTAATGGGTATAACCACTTCTCCTGTTTTACTGATGAAACCTTCCATACCATTCAGCCCGGCCTTTGCCATTCCATCAGCAAAATCGCCGATAACCCTGTATTTTAAAGGAATTATCTCCGTTCCGTTTTTATCGATAGCACCATAAAGATTGTTTTTTATAACTGGTGCCACACCTTCATAAAACTCTTTTACATAATCATATTTAAACCTGGTAATTTCTTTGCCATTTGCACTAACAAAGCCCCATTTCCCGTTTAACTTAACACCGGCAAAACCCTCTCTAAAACTTTCTCCATCCTCGTACTTTAATGCAACTACCTCCTTGCCGGTATGATCTATATAACCGTACTTTTCATTTAATCTTACCATAGCAAAGCCATTATAGAAAACGAATGCTACATCATATTTTATTGGTGTAAGCGCTTTACCTGTCTTATCGATGTAACCGCTCTTTCCATTTAATTCCACAGGAGCAAATCCATCTTTAAAATAACTGGTGTTATCATATTTAAACGGGATAATTTCTTTTCCATTTTTATCTAAATATCCCATTTTTCCATTAATCTTGGCGCCAATCAGGCCTTCTGACAGGCTTCGAACCTCATCATAAACAATGGGGATTACTACCTTTCCGGTTTCATCAATAAAACCATATTTACCATTCAGCTTCACCATTATTATACCCTCTTCAAAGTTATAGCCCACCTCATCATATTTAAAGGGGATTACCTCTTTGCCGGTTTTGTCTACAAATCCATATTTCCCATTAGCATTTCGCTTTGATGCCACATTTTGAGCATAGGCCGCTATAACCCATATGCTTAAAAATACTGTTGTAAATAGTTTTTTCATGTTTACCTGATTAAGTTTTTTACTGCAACTAAAGTACAAGAAGGCCTAACAGGTTTAAATACCCAATAAAGGGTATATCGTGAAGGAAAATGGAATTAGATTTAGGTTGGAATATTAATCTGGATAATGGTGCCCTCGTTTTTTGTGCTATTGATTTCGAAATTACCATCGTAATAGTGAATCCGTTTTTCGATATTATCCAAACCGAAACCCTTGCTGATTTGCTGCATATCAAAACCAATTCCATCATCTACAAACTGAAAGTGATAATGCTTGCTGTATTCATAAAATTCGAGGGTAATTAAAGTACTCTGACCATGTTTTATGGCGTTATTGATAATTTCTAATGAAATGAGGTACAAATCATACACCCAGGGTTCAGTTACTTTTTCCGGAAAATCATAGCAAAAAAGCTCGATCTTAGTATCGGTTAGGCCTGCATTTAAAGTTTTGAGCTGACTCTGTAAACTGGCTACCAGCGCACCATCATCAAGCGCTTTTGGCAGTATTTTATGCGAAATATCCCTGATATCTTCTGCCAGTTCGCCAATGGTTTCTTTGGCCAGGTTAGCATTCTCCATATCAAAAAGATGCATGATGTAGGCAATTTTACTACCCACTCTATCATGTATAACATTGGCAATATTTCTGCGTTCGCGTAACTGAACTTCGTTAATCGTTTTCAACGAGCTTTCCTTTTCAAAAATAATTTCCTGCATCAACTCATTATTCTTCAAAAAGATATCAATGTAATTCCGGGACAAAACGTAGCCAAACAAAAACACCTCGTACATGCTGATAAACAACATCCAGTTACCTCCAAGTGCGAATGGAATAATTTCGAAAGTTTTTAAAATTAAGCAGGCACCCCAAACCAACTGAGGCAAAAAGGCAAATAGAGCGTAAATACCCTGCGTTTTTTCAATTTTAACATGGGATAAGGCCGATAGAAACAGCAAAACAATTGAAGCCAGAAAGATGATATACCCGAGAATAAAAAAGTAGCGAAACTCAACATCCGGGTACAGTACAAGCAGGGACATTGAGATCACAATCAGCGAAAAATTAATGCAATTGAACACAATCACAATTTTATGCTTGATGGGCTGGTTTTCCTTCAATTTTAAAAAATGATCGAGAAAAAAACTCAGTGCGATATACCAGATTGCCCCTACATACACCCTTCCCTCGCTAAAGAACCTAAACTCAGGAAATAAGATGTGTTTGGCAAAATTGGTGGTAATGGCAACATAACAGGCCGTGAGTATGGAGTAAGCAATGTAGTAGAGATATGACCGGTTTTTGGTCATGAAAAACAGTATTCCATTGATCATGAGCAACAAAAAAACGACCCCCAGAAAAAAAGAGGTCAGGGCTATTTTGCGCGAGGAGCGGGCTTCCAGATTATGCTGACTCTCTAAACTATAAGCGAAATCCAGATACGAAGTCATTTTTTTAACCCTTACCCAAATTGTTTTCTCCTGGCCAGGCTGCAAATTAAGCTCGAAGGCCAGAGTCTCGATAAAAGGACTTTGGCTGGCCGTTCTATCGCCAATGGTTTTAGTTAGCCCGGCATCATACAGTGTAAGGCTATCGATATGATTGTTATTAAAACACAGCCAGTCTTTTATTCCTTGCGAAGCGCTTGTGTTTTTAATGATAAACCTGCACCATACAGCTGCATTTTTATTGTAGCCAATATTTACAGTTTGGTTTTGCTTAAAAGGATATAATTCCTGCGTTTGCAGATTGCCCAGGATCCAGGTAGAATTCGTATCTACTGCGTAACCAGATGAAATGGAAAGTTGTTTATTGATATTTTGTGCAAATGAGCAATAGGAGCATAGCAGCAGGCTAAAGAAGTAGATTATTCTCATGAGCAAATTTGATGAGCGAACTGCTGTTGCTGATTTCCAGTTTCCGGTGGATGTTTTTCCGGTGGGTGGTAACAGTTGTTATACTGATAAACAGCACATCAGCAATTTCTTTACTAGTAAGTCCTTTAATAATTAATTTTATAATTTCTTTTTCTTGTTTAGAGATCCTGAATTTATTGATAATCGGATTATCCATAGTGCTGTACACACTATTGCCCTGCTTATAATTTTTGTTGGTATAAAATTCTTTGCTTTTACCCGACTCAATAACCTCAATTAGCTCTTCGGCCGGTGTTTCCTTTTTCAGGAAAGCATCGACGCCCAGTTTCTTTGCTTTCTGGATGAGAAAATCTTCGTAATAAGCAGTAAGGATAATCGTTTTTGTATTTTTTAATTGAGATTTGAGTTCCTCGAGCAACAAAAAACCATCGTTATGGTTAATGTTTAAATCACAAATAAAAACATCGGCAGTTTGTTGCATTAAATGTTGCCTGCAAGAGTGCACATCGCTAAATTTAAAAATGCAATAGTTGTTTCCGGTGTTTTTAAGCAATTCTGAAATGCCATTTAAAAAAAGTAAATGGTCATCACAAATAACGATCTGTTTTGGCATAAAAGGAGGTTGAAAGCAAGTCTCCTAAAATAGCACAATGCCCGATTATTTACAACAAAATCTCTATTTTCCTATCTGCTAAAGTAGTAGGGCACAGGAAGGTACACAATACCCACTAAAGGGTATTTTTCCTAAGTAGAAGCCGCAGGCAGCTTATTCAAGCAAATCGGGGCGACGTGTTTTGGTACGCTCAAGCGCCTGTTCGTGTCTCCATTCGTTTACTTTGGCTTCGTGACCGCTTAATAAAACATCGGGTACTTTATGCCCGCGCCAATCGGCTGGCCGGGTGTACACAGGAGCATCAAGCAACTCTCCCTGAAAACTATCAGATAGCGCAGAGGTTTCATCGTTTAACACACCAGGTAATAAGCGTACTACGGCATCTACCACAATAGCTGCAGGCAGCTCGCCACCACTTAAAACATAATCCCCTACCGAGATCTCCCGGGTCACAAATATATCTCTGATGCGCTGATCGATACCCTTGTAATGGCCGCAAAGGATAATGACGTTGTTCTTTATAGAAAGCTCGTTGGCTGTGCTTTGGTTTAAAGTAACACCATCAGGGCTCATAAAAATAATTTCGTCGTACTCGCGCTCTGCCTTAAGTTTTTCAATACAGGCGGCAAAAGGCTCGATACTCATCACCATACCACTGCCACCACCATACTGGTAGTCGTCTACACTTTTTTGCTTATTGGTAGCATAATCACGTAAATTGTGTACCACAATTTCGGCAAGCCCTTTTTTCTGCGCGCGGTGCAGAATAGAGTGGGCAAATGGACTTTCCAACAGGGCAGGTAAAACAGTTATAATATCGAAACGCATAGCGCAAAGGTAAGTCTTTAGTATGATTCTTTAAACCAAAGTAGATTTTTACCAGATCCCTTTTATTCTGCCAGGTCCCACCCCCTTATCGTTGATGATTATCTGCGTTTCTGGGAAAAGCTTCAAAATCCGTTTTTCTTCTTCTTCCGTTATCCTACCGTATAATTTCAAGGTTAAAATACTAATCTCAGCCAGCTGATCGGGTATTTTAATCTGATTTTTAAAGCTAAGCTCCAGTACACGCAGATTTTTAGCGCTATACACTTCATTGGGTATCTCGGTAATGTTATAAACGCTCAACGCATCAGATTTGCTCATGGGACCGCCACCCGCTACCGGAGCGCTAATGGCCCAGCCAATTTCTGGCTTTAATGAAAAATCATTTTTGTTTTGCTTCAAACCAACAAAACCAGTCCAAAACTCCATGTTGTAGGTTTTGCCATCTTCTTTGTTCTCTAATTTAAACGGAACCTTTACCAGCTCTGATGCCAGGCCGCCAATATCAGAAATGGGCTTAAAGTTAGTTTTTAGGCCTTTTTTATTGTAAGGAAAAAGTTTAGTGATCCAGCCATCTATGGTGTTAATGGTGCCGTAAGCTTTGGTGGTATGCACTTTAATCATATTCATCCAAAACTGGTTATTTGCTTTGCCCTTCTTAGCAAGGATAATTTCTTTTACAATGGGTTCAAGTTCCGTTGTCCACCAGCTTAAATCGTACTGCTTAATGAATTTTATTTTTTGGAGCACCTTTTCCCAGTCATTCACGGTTCCTTCTAAGGTTACCCGCGGTATGCCGCAGCCAATCAAAATAACCTGATATACAAAGTAAGATTTCATACCATCCATCAGTGTAATTTCTGAAGCGATTTTGGTAGTAGGGGTGGTTGTACTGAAATCGGCTGTTAAATTTTTAACAAACTTCTTTCCGGTAAACATGCTTATCTGCTGATTAAACTGAGAAAAAAGGGCTTCCCAATTGCTATTGGGATTACCAAGTTTGATGTCGTTAGCAATCACAGTTAGCACTTTTTGGCCTTCAAAATCAACCAGCTTATGCCTTAAAGCTTCCCGGTTGTTATCGATGTTCCGTGCAAAACCCTGACTAATGAGCAACCAAATCATATCAGGCGACAAAACTATAGGACGGTGATCTTTATAGGCATTAAATAAGCCTGTTAAAAATGGATGATCCTGGTAAAACACCAAACTATCTGGCAGGGGAGAAGTTTTTTCGAAAGTACTGCGGTATAAATCGGGTAAATCTTTAGTGGCGGTTTCAGTAAGTAATTTTTCGGGTAGAGATAGTTTTTCAATTTCTACCACAGTGGCTTCCTGAGCGTTTAAGAATGCAACAAATGCGATAAAAAAGATAAATGAGAGGTATAATTTTCTGATCATAACCGGGATTTTAAGTTATGATGCAGATTAATACAATTTCCATAAAAGAACTGGTTATTTAGCTCTTTTTAAATCGTCCATTGATCGTGAATAACAGCAACGAGGTAATAGACATTGTTGTGTTTTTTAAATACAAACCGCAGACTGGTCCAATCCAGGCCCCTGTACTTTTCATCAAAACCTTTAAAATGATATTCTGTAAAATGAAGTTGTGGATAGGTATCTTTCAGGTTATCGATCGAATTGCCTTTACCTATTACCATATCGTAGCTTTTCTGCGGTGCATGCAAATAATCGGCGTTGTAAACAAACTTATCGATGTAGGCTTTTACCCTAATCTTGATGGCTTCGCCGCTTCCATCAATATGGCCCCAGGTTAAAATCCAGTTTCGGGTTATGGCTTCAAGAAAGTCTTTGGCCAGTACCTGTTTATGCGTAGGATCGATAAAACCATATGGAGAGAAACGCACGCCTTCTGTGGGATGAAATAGCGCAGCAAAAGCATCGTAATTTTTGGCCTGCAGGGCGGTTAATGCCTTTAAGCATACGGCTTCAATTGAATCGCGCTGACTTACCTGCTCCTTTGCAACCTGAACACTTTTATTTTCTTTACGGTTACAACCAAAAAGAAGCAATACAGCAATTATTAAAATAGATAAGCACCTCATAAGAGGTAAAACGGAAATCAGGCTTAAAAAGTTTCTGGCTTGCCTATTTCTCTAAATAAACATCCAGTAAGCCTTCGGGTAAATCGAGTGTTAAAATCTTCTCTTCATCGTCGATTTCGACAATAAAATCTTCGTTTAAGGGGAAAAGAATTTCAGTTTCCTGATATAGCACTGTTGCTACAAACTGTTGGGGATATTCGTTAACCTCTAAAATTTCGCCCAATTCGCCAAGCGCCTCATCAACGGCCATAAAGCCTTTCAAATCGGTATAAAAAAATTCGTTTTCATCGCGCTCAGGCATTTGCGCTATGGGCAGGTATAATTTCTTTTTTAACAGGGGCTGGGCTTTATCAATGTGATCAACATCATCGAAATTAAAATAACCCGTTTTATTGGCCTGCAGCTTGGCCGATGCCACGAAGTAAGGCACCAATTTACCGTTCATATCTGCAAAAACTACATCAAAATCGAGTTGTTCGTATTCATCAAATTCGAAAAATACCTGAACTTCTCCTTTTAAACCTCTTGTTTTTGTAACGTAACCAACGTAAAATGCTTCTTCGTGTTTCATTAATCTTAAAATTCGGCCGCCACCCTGATTCCATAGCTATTGGATTTACTCAGAGTCAAGAGAGATGCCGAAACAAGTTCAGCATGACGGATAATAAAAAATATAGCTCAAATAAAAATAGCGTTCCGAAATCCGGAACGCTATTTCTTTGAAACGGAATAATTAAATTATTCTGCTCCTTCTTCTTTAGTAGCTTCTGCTGCAGGAGCTTCTTCAGTTGCTTCAGCTTCAACAGCTGGAGCTTCTTCTTCAACAACCTCTTCTACAACCGGTGCATTTTTAGCTGCAATTGCCGCTGCTTTATCTTCTTTTTTCTTAGCTTCTGCTGCTAATGCTGCTTTACGCGCATCTGCTTTAGAAGTAGCTAAACCTTCTGTTTTACCAGAGATTTTACCAGCTTTAGCATCTAACCATGCTGCAAATTTCTCATCAGCTTGTTCTTGAGTTAAAGCACCTTTTTTAACACCACCTTCTAAGTGTTTTTTGTATAAAACACCTTTGTAAGAAAGAATTGCACGAGCAGTATCAGTTGGTTCAGCACCATTGTTTACCCAAGCAAGTGTTTTTTCGAAGTTAATTTCGATAGTAGCAGGATTGGTGTTTGGATTATAAGAACCTAAACGCTCAATAAATTTACCATCACGTGGAGCGCGAGAATCTGCTACCACAACGTGGAAAAAAGGTTTTCCTTTTTTACCGAATCTTTGCAATCTGATTTTAGTTGCCATTTCTTTTTGTATTTATGTATTCAACATAGTTCCCGGAGCTACATACTGCGGGGCTGCAAAGATAAGTAAAATACTGTAAATTAAAAACATACTTTAATTTCTTTGTTTTCTGGATATTTACAACCAAAATATTTGCTGATACAAAATGAAAAGAATTGCGATTGACATGGACGAGGTAATTGCCGACGCCCTCGGAAAATTTATTAAACTCTATAACCGCGATTATAACGTTCCGCTTGATTTAAAAATAGATGCGGGGAACGAAATTTACCACCATGTTCCGCAAGAAGTTAACCAAAAATGGTTCGAATACATTAACGAACCCGGCTTTTTTCGGGATATGGAGGTAATTGCCGATAGCCAGCGTGTAATTAAGTCTCTGCAAGAAAAGTACGATGTGTACATTGTTTCGGCAGCCATGGAGTTCCGCAATTCGCTGGTTGATAAATACGATTGGATGGCCGAACATTTCCCTTTTATCGATTGGCAACACATTATGTTCTGTGGCAATAAAATTGTTGAGGTGGATATTCTGATCGATGACCGCATTAAAAATTTTGTTGGCTTTAAAGGCCGGCCGCTATTGTTTACCTCACCTCACAACTTACTCATTACCCAATACGAGCGCGTAAATACCTGGGAAGAGATAGCAGGCTTGCTGCTTTAATTTAATAAAGCAACAAGCTAGTCTTATCTGTGTAATCTCATTAATCGGTGCAATTTCAATTAAAATTAAATTCACCCACAAAATTCCCTTTTCCTTCATTCGCAATTAGTGGCATTACAATTACTTTACGCTGCTGTTTGCCTGTTGCATACTGGGTATAAATTTCGGCGGTTACAGTAGTTGGTCCACTAATATTAATCTGTCTGTCGCCGAAATAATTTACCTCAATTTTATATTTCCCCTTAGGTGCCTTTTTAATCATAAACTGCTCGGGGCCATAACCTGCGGTAAAATCGTTACTAATCCGGCCGCCTATTTTTGTCCGCGAATTGGCATAATAGCCTTTTTCGCCCATCGGGTCGGTAAGCCATAAATCAATATCCGTATCGTTTTTATTCCAGTTCAATACCACACGCACATCTACCGGCAAAGGCTGAATCAATCTTTTATCAATATCTTTCGTACTTAATTTATTTCCATGGCGGGCAATTAAATTGTTTATTTCAGCAATTACAATTTCCTCAATCCCCTGATCCCTGCGGGCAATCTGGCTGTTATAACTTTGTGTAATCACTTTGTATAAATTATCTAAAGCCTTTTGATATTGACCAATATCAGCCAGTGCTAAAGCGTAATCGCGATAACTCTGGGCATCCATTGGGCGCCATTGTAAAACTTTTTGGGTAATAAATACCTCATCGTTATAATTACCGGTTTGTTTAAGTTTATAAGCAAGCGTTTTATAGAGATCGGCATTTTCAATATCTAAATCGGCAATGTTGCTTAAAATAGTTAAAGCCCTAACACTATCTTTTTGCTGGTAAAACCAATTGGCTACATCAAAATAAAACATTGGGGTAGACACATAATCGCCACGCATTTTTAAATAAGCCTGATAGGCACTATCTGGTTTCCCTGCCAGGTTTTTCATGTATGCTTTATCGCTTTTAAATTCACGAACAACTATTGCTGGCTGTTTATCAACCGTAACGATCCTACCTCTTTGCAAACTTAACCCCGCAACCTTTCCCTGAAGTTGGCCCAAAACTTCTTTCGCATTCAACTGGGCCGAAGCAGCCCCGGTTATTTCTCGTTTTCTCTGGGTTCCATAACCCACAACCACAATTTCATTTAACTGACTTTTGTCCTCTGCCATCCTTTTTGCTGCAGAAGCGGCAGCGCGTGATTCCTGTTCTCTGCGTGCCTCCTCCCGTCTAGGTGCGGCACCAACCGGTTCATTTACCACCACATTAGCGATGGCGTCGCCTTGGATAACTGCCGGATCTGGATAGCCTTCGTTTTTCTTTTCAAGATCCTGGTTAAATTCAGTATTCCACCAGGTTTTCAATTCTCTAGTCATGGCCACTGCAGCGTTAAGCAAATCGGTTTTACGCTCCAGAATGGCTGTTCTACGCTGTTTTAAAATCGTTTCATATTCTTGTCGCAACTCGGCAGGTGGTACAATATCGTAACGCACATAGTCATCCAGGTTTTCGAGCACAATTAAACTGGTATTCCGGGTAACAATGCCAAACTGTTTACTTAAAATGCTAATATCATCTTTGTTGGCTTCGTATTGTATATCCATTTCGGCAATTTTCTTTTGTGCCCAAACCCGGCTAACATTAATGCTGCTAAAAGTGTGCTCGGTTCCGTTCAGGTTAACTTCCTGCTCTGACACTACCGTATTACCATAACCAAACTGCAGTACAAATGTGGTATTCATACCGTTTAAGATCCCCGCCAAAGAAAAATTGCCGTTTACATTAACATGCACCGACGGATAAGTCTGGCGTACATCCGAAGCGTTTTTGATCCCTAAAAACTGGAGATTCTGTTCGCTAAGTTGCTTAAAAGCATCGTTAACAGCAATAGCATTGAGGTTTATAAATTGTCCGCCAGTTTTTTGGCTAATGTATTTTAAGGTACTATAATCGGCTTTCAGGGCAGTATTTATGGTATGTACCGGTTTATTTATTGAAATCGCATTAGGACCAAAGGTTGATAAGCCATCGCTAAACAACAGATACTCATCTGCCTGAAAAGCGCGTGTATTTACAGCACTAAAATTGGTTCCGCCATCATACACCAGATTTTCAAGTTTATTTTTGAGCATGGCCCAGTTTCCATTCGAAATATTAAAAGTTCCGGCCTGTTTAAAGCCGTTATTTAACAACCCGAGCTGAATGGTTAGATTTTGTTTTTGCTTAATTATCTTCGCTAAAAGCTCCAGTTCCTTTTTGGTATCACGCTGTAAACCACTTAAAGAGGTATCCCAGATTAAACCAATCTGATTAGACCATTGGCGAGGCCTGCTTTGTGATTTAGGGAACACATTAACCAAAAAGTAGTAGCCGCTCGAAGCTTTCTGCATTTGTACTTCGGGTAAATCGCTCCTTTTAGGCAAATTTATAGTTAAGCCATGTTTTGGCTGGTAATTGTTTTTATTGATTTCGCCTACGTAAGTGTTGCCATTGGCTTTTAAATTAAAGCTACCATCGGGTTGCTCGCCCAATTCAGGTTTTAAAACACTTTCAAAAACCGTGGTTTTTAAAGTAAAATTTTCTACTGCCTGATTATAATCCAAAGGCAAATGATAGCGCAATGCATCTCCCTTGTTAAACCCGAGTTCTTCTTCATAACCAACAATAATGGTTCTGCTACCCTTGGCTGGCAGGGGGTAAATCCTCGTCCTGAAATTATTGCCTTCCACTTTCTCCAAAAGACCTGGATCGACTCTCCTACGTTCTATGCTTTCAAAAACCTCTGTAGCTTTGGCTTTTTCAACCGGTACTGCCTCGCGCATTTTTCCATTAATATCCAAAGCGTAACGGCTAATGCTTACGCCCTCGGGCATAGGGAAGGTAAGCTCGCCTTCCAGTATCCGGCTACTGCTGTTATAAAATGTCATGGTCATTACCGTGGTAGCAATATTTCCGGTAATCTGTACATCAATATTCAGTTTTTTTAGCTTTACAGCTTGTTTTTGCGCTTCATTTTCTGTTTGCTCAACTTTAAGTACCGGCATTTGGGCCTGCACTAAAAATGCAATCGAAAGGAAAAATAATAAGAGAAGGGTTTTAGAAGGTTTCATAACTATCGGTTTTTAATAGTGATGCGAAACCGTATGAGATTACATAAATTTATTTTTCGAAATACGGTAAGGGCTATGAAAAGGCCTTTAAAATTTTTGTAACATTTTAGCAGGATAATATTCTAATTATAAAAACTGAAACTATGTTAGTAACCACAACGCCTACAGTTGAGGGCAGAAAAATTGTAAAATATATTGGTTTAGTTACCGGAGAAACCATTATTGGCGCAAATATTTTTAAAGATTTATTTGCCGGGATAACCGATATTGTAGGAGGCAGATCGAGCTCTTACGAACGTGTATTAAGAGAAGGAAAAGATACTGCTGTAAACGAAATGCAACAATATGCAGCAGCACTTGGCGCGAATGCCATTGTTGGTGTAGATTTAGATTACGAAACAGTTGGGAGCGGGGGTAGCATGCTAATGGTAAGCGCCAATGGTACAGCGGTAATTTTAGAAGATTAAGATATTTGCTTATAGCGAAACTAAGCAAAAACAAGAAAGTCTTTCCGGTGCGGGAAAGACTTTTCTTTTTATCTCTTATTTAAGTTTAAAACGAAAGAATATCAATCATTTTTAACCATTTAGTACTTACTTTTTCGGCATCGATGTGCTTAATGGCATGATCGAAAGGCGTAAAAACAATTTCACGGTTCATCTGACCAATCATTACACCGCTTTCTCCTTTAATTAATGCTTCTACAGCGGCAACCCCCAACTGGCTTGCCAAAACACGATCCATACATGTTGGTTTTCCACCACGCTGAATATGGCCTAAAATAGAAACTTTAGTATCGTAATGTGGGTATTTCTCCTGCAGAATCTCAGCAACCTTAAATGCCCCGCCAGTATCATCGCCTTCGGCGACAATAATAATTTTCGATGCTTTATCTCTGCGGCTATGCTCCAGTTTGTGTAAAATATCATCGGCGTTCATGTTCGCTTCCGGAATCATGATAGCCTCTGCACCAACACCAATACCGCTTCTTAAAGCAATTAAGCCAGAATCGCGGCCCATCACCTCAACAATAAAAAGGCGGTCGTGCGATTCTGCAGTATCTCTAATCTTGTCTACCGCATCAATAACGGTATTAATAGCCGAATCGTAACCGATGGTAAAATCGGTACCGGCAAGATCGTTATCAATGGTGCCCGGTAAGCCTACAACCGGAAAATCGAATTCTTTCGAAAAAATATTCGCTCCGGTAAAAGTACCATCACCACCAATCACAATCAGCGCATCAATCCCTTTGGCTTTAAGGTTTTCGTAAGCCGTTTTACGGCCTTCAACTGTTCTAAAAGCATCGCTACGCGCAGTTTTTAAAATGGTACCGCCACGTTGGATAATGTTGGCCACAGATTTTCGGTCCATAGGGATAAAATCGTTGGTGATCAATCCTTCGTAACCACGGATAAACCCGGTTACTTCAATATCATAATAAATAGAAGCCCTTACTACGGCCCTGATTGCGGCGTTCATACCCGGCGAATCACCACCTGAAGTTAAAACACCAATATTTTTAATTTTGCTCATTTGTTTATTTCTTAGCAAACTCTGATAATCCCTGATCCAGATATTGCAAGTATTTGTCTATATCAAATTCAACACCAATTGGTGGCGAAACTAATTCCTTTTCATCGATACCCAAAAGTACATAATATGGTTGCGAAATGGTATTAAATCTTTCTGCTTGCAGGTGTTTAAATTTCTTTCCAACCGTATTTACTTTGGTACCCAGTATTTTAGAATCAAATTGTTCTGCAACTGGCAAATCGGTTTTATCATCGGTATAAAGCGATACGACTACGTAGTCTTCTTTTAACCTTTTAAGCACCCTCGGATCAGACCAAACCCTCGCTTCCATTTCGCGGCAATTTACACAACCATGCCCGGTAAAATCGAGAAATAACGGTTTTTTTACTTCTCTGGCATAAGCAAGCGCTTCTTCGTAATCAAAGAAACCATCAATGTTATGCGGGATGTGTAAAAATTTGGCGTATTTTCTTTTTGGATGGCTTGAAGAAGCAGCCTGACCTGTGCCCGATCCGCTATCTTGTCCGATGATAAAATCCTGAGTGGATAGTGGCGGAACCAAAGCACTAACGGCTTTTAAAGGTGCTCCCCATAAACCCGGAATAAGATAAATGGCAAATACAAAAGTAGCGGTTGCTATAAATAACCGTGGAACTGAAACGTAGGGCAGGTCGCTATCGTGCGAGAATTTGATTTTCCCCAACAGATATACACCTAAAATCAAGGCCAAAACGATCCAAATGGCTAAGAAAATTTCGCGGTCTAAAATACCCCAATGATAAGCCAAATCGGCCGTTGAAAGGAATTTTAAAGATAGTCCCAGCTCAAGGAAACCTAAAAATACTTTGATCGAGTTTAACCATCCGCCTGATTTTGGTAACCCCGTCATTAAGCTTGGAAAAATGGCAAACAATGTAAAAATTACAGCTAATGATAACGAGAAGCCAAACATAACCACTACCGGTGTTAACAAATCGGTATTAATGGCTACTAGCGATGTTCCAATAAGCGGGCCAGTACAAGAGAAAGAAACAACGGCTAATGTGGCGGCCATAAAAAAGATCCCGCTTAAACCTTTCGAGTCTGATTTAGCATCGAGCTTATTTACAAAAGAGCTTGGCAGCGTAATTTCGAATGCACCCAAAAAGGAAACACCGAAAACGATCAATATTAAAAAGATGAAAATGTTAAAAAATCCATCAGTAGAAATCTCGTTTAATGCACTGGCGCCCCAAATCAGGGTAATAATAACACCTAAACCAACGTAAATTACAATGATCGATAAGCCGTAAATAATGGCACTCCTGATTCCTTTTGCTCTGCTTTCTGCACGTTTGGTAAAAAAACCAACCGTTAGCGGAACCATTGGGAATATACATGGAAGGAAAAAGGCTGCTATACCGGCCAAAAGACCTAAACCAAAAGTTACCCATAGGGATTGTTTTGGCGCTGCATTTTTAGCAACAGCTGAAACTTTTTCTGCTTTAACTGTATCCTTTTTAACGGAATCTTTTACCAGACTATTCGCAGCACTATCTTGGGCCGATCCTACTTCGGTAAAAACAATATCATCGGGTGGAGCAGTAGCTGTGGTATCTTGCGTTACTAGTGCGTAACTTTTAACGGCTGGTAATGCAATAAACATCGCCGCCATTAACAACAATAATAGAACCTTTTTCATTTGTGCTTTGTGTGTGTTTGAATGAAGGCGTGAAATTAGCAATAATTTTATTAACCGCTTTTTACCACACGTAGATTTTACTTTAAAAAGAAACAGTCCCGAGTTCGTCGGGACTGTTTATAATTATTTTGTTGTCAACTATTTAACCGGAACGCTAAATTCAACCTCTTCTGGTGGAAGGCACTGCTTATCGTTACAAACCATAAATTCTACTTTACCCTTTGCAACTGTTGTACCTTTATTTAGCTTAATTTTTTGCTGAAAAATAACTGACTTTTCGAAATAGCTCACATTCATTTTAAAAGTACTCTCATACTTTACAATCGCCTTTGGCTCAACTGTTTTTCCAACTAAACTAAAATCTTTAGAAGGAGCAAAGGTAAAAGTCGTTTTTACCGGACCGCCATCTTTAACATTTTGAGAATAAATGTGCCATCTATCTTCAATTGTAGCTTTTAAATATATAGTAGCTTCGTTATTTCCGGTTTTCTTTGCAGAATATGCCCAGGTAACCGGCTTTTCAATTTGCGCAAATGCACCCGCAATGGTAAAAAGTACCATCGAAAGCACTAGTGTGATTTTTTTCATTGTGTGTTTTATTTTGTGTGTGTAAATTCTATTTCTTTAAAATTAAAGCTTTGTAAGCCCTGTTTGGTATCAACCTTTAACCTGCCGTTTTCTTCAACTCCACTTATCGTACCTTCAAAAATAGCTCCATTATTTTGATATAACGCCGCAACTCCTAAGTTATACAGCTTGCCAAGGTAATCATTTTGTAAAATACTGTACTTCCCAGCTCTCAAAATTAAGTAGTATTTTTCCATAAATATGAATATTTTCTCCATAATATCCATTAAAAACGTTTCCGTTTGTAAAATTTGAATGACCGAAGTGGCTCTTTGACTGATACTTTCTGCAAATTCGCGCTGATTTACATTTAAACCAATGCCAATTACAGCTGATTTGATCGAACTACCTGTCAGTGTGTTTTCGATCAGGATTCCGCCCAGTTTTTTATCTTGGTAATATACATCATTAGGCCATTTAATGCTCAATCCTTCCGGAATAAAATGGCCTAAAGCTTCGTTAACAGCCAAACTAACGGCCATATTTAGATAAAACTGTTTATCGGGTGGTAAAAATGAAGGCCTGAGATAAATACTGGTACTGATATTTTTCCCGGCCTGGGTTTGCCAAACACTTTGCTGCTGGCCCCGTCCGGCAAACTGATTATCTGCCATAATTACAGTACCTTCGGCTAATGGCTCGGATTTTGACACCAATTCTTTTAAAAAGTTATTGGTAGAATCAACTTCTTTTAATTTGATTAAATTTTGACCAACAAATAGTGTCGAAAAAGTGTTATTTTGCAAGTGTTGAATTTATAATATTGTAATTCCAAAATTAAAGC
>Ga0308165_1000208_pt1 | contig 140835 bp, 123 predicted proteins | sample PhyWR2_FD_201032 | JGI IMG/M metagenome (GOLD analysis project Ga0308165, IMG submission 201032) | Phyllosphere microbial communities from UC Gill Tract Community Farm, Albany, California, United States - DLSLW.R2 | ecosystem: Host-associated > Plants > Phyllosphere > Unclassified | place...
TGCAAAACCTCGCCACCCTCATCGTCGACCCGGACGGCAAGGGCCTGGAGTCGCACTGGCAAAAAACCAGCCAGGCGCTGCTCGTTGGCGTGATTCTGCACGCGCTGTACAAAGCCAAAGCCGAAGGTATGCCGGCCACGCTGCCTGGCGTGGACGCCATGCTGGCCGATCCGAACCGCGACACGGCAGAGTTGTGGATGGAAATGGCCACCAACGCCCATCTGAACGCCCAAGCCCATCCGGTGGTCGCTGCTGCGGCCCGGGACATGATGGACCGGCCCGACGAGGAAGCGGGCTCGGTGCTGTCCACTGCCAAGTCCTACCTGGCGCTCTACCGCGACCCCATCGTGGCGCGCAATGTGGGCCGCTCGGACTTCAGGATTCGGGACTTGATGCACCATGGCAGCGCGGTGAGCCTGTACATCGTCACGCAGCCCAACGACAAGGCCCGCCTGCGCCCCTTGGTACGCGTGATGGTCAACATGATCGTTCGCCTGCTGGCGGGCAAGATGGATTTTGAAAACGGCCGGCTGCTGGCCCATTACAAGCACCGCCTGTTGATGATGATGGACGAGTTCCCCAGCCTGGGCAAACTCGACATCATGCAGGAGTCGCTGGCCTTCATGGCCGGCTACGGCATCAAGTGTTACCTGATCTGCCAGGACATCAACCAGCTCAAAAGCCGCGAGACCGGCTACGGGCACGATGAGAGCATCACCTCGAACTGCCATATTCAAAACGCCTACCCGCCCAACCGCGTCGAGACGGCCGAGCACCTGTCCAAGCTCACGGGCCAAACGACCGTGGCCAAGGAGCAGGTCACCACCAGCGGGCGGCGCACGAGCGCTTTGCTGGGCCAGGTCTCGCGCACGATCCAGGAGGTGCAGCGCCCTTTGCTCACGCTTGACGAGTGCCTGCGCATGCCCGGGCCGCTCAAGAGCGAAGCCGGCGACATTGTCAAAGCCGGCGACATGGTGATCTATGTCGCGGGCCATCCGGCGATCTATGGCCGCCAGCTGCTGTATTTCCAGGATCCTGTCTTTCAGGCGCGGGCAGCGATACCGGCTCCCGAGGACAGCGACACGCTGAAAAGCTACTGCGTCGCACCCGCAGGAGAAGGGCAAAAAGAAGGGGAAAGGAAAGGGCAAGGGGAGGGCATCAAGCTATGAATCGGCTTTACACACAGCACTATCGCCCCAGCCTTGACGCTTCCTCGGCGCCAAGCCTTCAAAAAAAATTCACGGCCGCCATCCTCATGGTGGTCATGGGCAGCGCGGCCGTGCTCGCCGCGGGCATCGCTTGCCATGCAGCAGGCGTGCGCGTCAACACAACCAAGAGCATTCCCGTGGGTTTTTACCGCACCAGCAGCAGCGCCATAGAAAAGGGCGCCTACGTCATGCTCTGTCCGCCGCCAAGCGCCGTGTTCGATGAAGCCAGGCAAAGGCAGTACATCGCGGGCGGCCCATGCCCGGGCGGCTACGGCTACATGATGAAAAGGGTTTTAGCTGCTAAATCCGATGTCATCCAGGTGTCTGATGACGGCGTGCGCGTCAATGGCGAGCTGCTGCCTTTGAGCGCACCGCTCAAGGCTGACAAGGCCGGCCGGCCCTTACCGCACTACCGAACGGATGGGTACGAGCTCGGCAGTTCTGAGCTTCTGCTGATGTCGGACGTGAGCAGTACCTCGTTTGACAGCCGCTATTTTGGACCGGTCCACCTGGCGCAAATCAAGTCCGTGATCGTTCCATTATTTGTCTGGTAGTTGACTCCAAGAGAAAAAGGGGGAGGGGTGATGCGTCTATTTATTGCAGAAAAACCATCGGTCGCCAAAGCCATTGCCGCCGAGCTGGGCGTGACCGGCAAGGAGGGCGGCTTCATCGAGTCCGACCAAGACAAAGTGACCTGGTGCTTTGGGCGCATGCCGGGACAAGCCGGCCCGGATGCGTACAAACAGCCGGGCCAAAGCCGTGTCAACACTCAAGGAGCCATCAGCATGACCCAGCCATCCACCGGCCAAGCTTATTTTGAAGTGATTTCCGCCAGGCAGGGCGAGGACGAGAGCCTCACTCAAGTCGTCAAGGAAAAGCTGTTAGACGCCATGACGCCGGGCTACCAGGCCGAGTTCGACCCCGATGAGGCCGAGCATGCCGGCGCGTTTGCAGAAGACGCCCTGAGCGAAGGCGACGCGCTCGCCAGCACCGAGGACCTGGCCGGCTCGGCTGGTTAAAGGCGCAATAGAGGCGCAATCGAAAGAAAGGACGCGCAAATGGAGCCGAAAAAACCATTTTCTGAAGCCGTCGCGCAAAAGCTCGTCGAGCAGCTTAGGCAAGGCACGGCCCCCTGGCAAAAGCCCTGGGCGCCGGGCGCGCCTGCCGCTTTCATTCCGCTCAATCCGACCACCGGCAAGCGCTACCGGGGCATCAATGCGATCCAGCTGATGAGCCAAGGCTACAGCGACCAGCGCTGGATGACGTACAAGCAAGCCGCAGCGGTGGGCGCCCAGGTGCGCAAGGGCGAGAAGGGAACGCCAATTCAGTACTGGAAATTCAGCGAGGAGCAGGTCCAGACCGACTCGCAGGGCAAGCCCGTCCTCGATGCCCGGGGCGAGCTTTTGAAGCACTCGGTCAAGCTTGAGCGGCCACGCGTCTTCATGGCCACGGTGTTCAATGCCGAGCAGATCGAGGGCCTTGCGCCCGTGCAGCCGCGCCAAGTGAACCAGTCGCACGATTGGACGGCCATAGAGCGCGCCGAGCAGATCCTGCAGGCCTCTGGCGCCGCCATCCGCCACGGCGAGCACAACCGGGCGTTCTACAGGCCGGCAACGGACAGCATTCACCTGCCAGGCAAGGAGCAGTTTCCTACCGCTGCTGGCTACTACGCGACCGCGCTGCACGAGCTGGGCCACTGGAGTGGTCACGCCTCACGCCTTGGCCGGGACCTGGCCCACCCGTTTGGCTCCCAGGGTTACGCCAAGGAAGAACTCCGGGCGGAGATCGCCAGCATGATCCTGGGCGACGCGCTAGGCATCGGCCACGACCCCGGCCAGCACGCAGCCTATGTGGGCGCGTGGATCAAGGCGCTTGAGGACGATCCCCTGGAGATCTTTCGGGCCGCGGCCGACGCCGAAAAAATTCAGGACTATGTGCTGGGCCTGCAGCAGCAGCAGGTTCAGCGGCAAGGTGAGCAGCCAGGGCAGGGACAAGAACTGCAGCCAGCGCAGCAGGGCCATCAGCAGGGTGCGCTGCCCGATCACCCACAAGCCTTCTTTGATTCCAGCGGCATGCTGCGCGACTGGAGCACGGCAGATGCCCTGCCCCAAAACTGGCAGGGCATTGCCAAGCGGGGCGACACGCTCTTTCTGATCGGCCGCGAGGGCGATGAACGAACGTTCACCGCACTGCAAGCCAAAACCATGCTTGAGGCCCGCCAGGAGGTAGCCGCCATGCCGCCGCGCCAGATCGAACCGGTCGATGCCCTCTCGGAACACAACCCCCACGAGCAGGCAGCCAAGCTGGCCCGCGCGATCGAAGAGGCCGTGCGCCGCGATCCCAACAGCACGGACGAGCAGATTGCTGCTGCGAAAGAAGCGCGCAAGGAGGCAGAGACCATCGCGGTGCTGAGCGACACCGACCTGCAGCGCCGCATCGCTGAGATCGAGCGCGAACGCGGCCAGCTCCAAACTGAGCACCAGACCCAAACCCAGACGCAAGCGCAAAGGGCGTTTCTGCAGGTCCCCTTTCGCGACAAGGACGAGGCCAAGGCGCTGGGCGCCAAGTGGGACCGGCAGGCGCAATCCTGGTATGTCCCGGCTGGTGTCGATGCAGGCCGTTTCACCAAATGGGCGCAGGAAGGCGCTTTGCCAGCGGTAAACGCACCGAATGCGCTGCAGGCCAATACAACCGCTGAAGACGCCTTCCAGGGCCCCCAAGCCCCCCAGGAGCGCCAATACCTGGCTGTGCCCTATGGCGAGCGGATCGCGGCCAGGGCAGCGGGCGCCGCGTGGGACAAAGCGGCCAAAGCCTGGTATGCCGGGCCGAAGGCCGACTTGGACAAGCTCGCCCGCTGGAAACTTGAAAACGTGCCCAACCAGCAGGCGCCCAGCATGACCCCAAGGCAGGAGTTTGCCGATGCGCTGCGCTCCATTGGCTGCATGGTGACTGGCGAGCATCCCATCATGGACGGCCAGAAGCAGCGCATTGGCGTCGAGGGCGATAAGAGGAGCGGCAAGCACAGCGACAAGGCCGGCTCGGGCTTTTACGTCGGCTTCCTGGACGGGCACCCAGCCGGCTACATGAAGAACAACAAGACCGGTGCCCAGCTCAAATGGAAATCAAAGGGCTACAGATTCGATCCCGCGGACAAAGCGCGCCTGGCGGCCGAGGCGGCTGCCAAGCTGCAAGCCCGCCAGATCGCGCAAGCCCAGGCGCACGAGGCCACGGCGCAGCGTGTGGTCCGCCAGATGGCCGGCTTGTTGCCCGTCGTGCAGCCGACCGCCTACATGCGCGCCAAAGGCATCACGCCGCAGGCAGGCGCTTACACCGACCGCGAAGGCCAAAAGACCTACGTTCCGGCCCTGGACACGAGCGGCAAGCACTGGACGATGCAGTACATCGGGGAAGACGGCACCAAGCGCTTTGCCAAGGACGGCCGCAAGGAAGGGTGCTTTCATGCGGTGGGCGGCCTGGCCGCGCTGGCCAGGGCCCCTGCGCTGGTGATCTGTGAAGGCTATGCGACGGCCAGCAGCCTGGCGCAGTCGCTCGGCTTTGCCGCCGTGTGCGCGTTCGACTCCGGCAATTTGCCGGCGGTGGCCAAGGCGCTGCACGAGAAATTCCCGGGCAAGCCCGTCATCATCGCCGGCGACGATGACCGTCACCTGGAACTCACCCAGGGGGTGAACCCAGGCAGGTCAAAAGCGCAAGAAGCGGCAAGACTCACAGGGGGCAAGGTGATCCTGCCGATCTTTGCGCCTGGCGAGAGCAACTACCCGCCCGCTCTTGCCCCTGTCACGCCGGAGAAGTTCCGCGAGCACCAGCGCACCGGCTCAGCGCTGAGCCAGCGCCAGCTCGCAGCGCTCGAGCAGATGAAGGGCAAGACCGATTTCAATGACCTGGCCACCAAGAGCGTGCTGGGCAGGCAAGGCATCGAGCGCCAGGTGCGCGCTGCCGTCCAGGGCGTCATTGCCCAGCATGCGGTTCAGATTGAGCAGCAGCAAAAGCTCGTGCAGCGGCTTGGCCAAGGGCCGCGCCGCGCTGCCCGGATTGGCTGAAAAGAACATCCCAACTGCTCGGCCAGCGTCCAACGTCAAAGACCTGGGCATTGATCCCGGCCCTTTCTTCAAGCTGCCCTGAACCAAGTTACCTGGGCCGCCCGGCGTCAATCCATCGCTGCGTCATGCTTCGCGCAAGGTTGTAGCGGGCGCAGTTGTATTGCTCGAGCCGGTCCAGCTCGGTGTTGACGATGGCGCGCAGACCAGCCCGGTCAGTGGCGTTGACGGGCACCTCTGAAAATGCCTTGTCCAGCGTTCGGCTGTAGAAGACAACACACTGCATGAGCTCATTGATAGCCTGCCGGTACCTGGCGCGAAGCGGGTCGGGTGCGCCCAGGGAGGCGCGCAGCACGCTGTACTTGTCAATCGAGCGGCGGTAGATGAATTCGAACAGATCGACTGCCGCAGCGACGTTGCGCTGCTCGTAGATGCCGAGCATGGCGGTGGCGTAGTCCGTGCGCTCCACGTCCAGGAAGGACAAGGGCGCGCAGTTGTAGAGCATGAGCGGCATGTTCGCGCTCAGGCGGCTCGTGCGCTTGTTGCCATCGGCAAAGGGCTGCAGGTAGGCCACGTTGACCCAAAGGAAAAATGCTGCCTCCACGGGATTGCGGATGTGGCGCGCCTTGTCGATGATGGACTTGAGCGTGTCCTCCAAAAGCGCCGGGATGTTGCTTGGGGAGTAAACAGAGCCGTCGATGTTCACCACGCGCCGGCGGATGCTGCCAATGTCGCGCGCGTCCTTCAAGAGGTCCTTCATCAGCTTGGCCTGCAGGTCAACGATCACGGGCACCGTGATGCCTTCTGTGGGCACAGCGTCGACCATGAACTCGATGGCGTCCTTGTGGTTGAGCAGCATCAAGGTGTCCTCGTCGAGGGGGCCAGCTTGATTGCCGAGCTCAAAGAGCGCTTTGGTATCTAACAGACTCTTGTTGTTGCCCTCCAGGCGCGAGGAGGACCAGGACAGGTCGATGAGCAGCTGCTCCAAGACCTCGCGGGCATAGGTTCCCGCAGGTTGCTGGTCGCGGCTGCGGCCGGCGTTGAACAAGTCCGCGGCGAGCTCCAGTGGCAGCAAGCTGGACTGGTTTGGGACGTAGTTGGCTACAAAGCTGCTTTCATAGCCTGCCGGGCTGCGGGTTCCCAAGGGCGCGCCAAGCGCTTCGAGCAAGGGCAGGGTCGCTGGCGACCACTGCAGCCGCCCAAGGCTAGAAGGCAGGGGTGCGGCTGAAGGCAAGGCAGCCAGTGCCGCCTTGGCCGCAGTTGTGGCCACGTAGCGGGTGGAGCGGCCGTCTCCCAGTTTTTCCAGAAAGCCGGAGGCCACAAGCTCTCGCAAGGCCCGGTTGACGGTCGGCCGCGAAGTCTGAAGGGCCTGCGCCAGTGCACCGGGCTGTACGGGTCTGCCAGTGGCAAGGACCAGGCGCAGCAAGGCTTCATGGCGGGGCGGCAGGGTCGGGATGGACATGAAGCGGGCAGCCTTGCGGGTTGGGCCCCAGGAGCCTGGGGATCGAATCTCGTCACAATGACAAGAATATGGCTTAATCTTATCAATCTGACAAGTTTATGACAAGATTGATGATGGGATTGGTGTTGCATCCGCCAACACCCGAATTTTGGCCGGTATTGACACGGGCCACTATTCCCGCGCATGCAGGAATCCATCAGATAATTCGCCTTATCTTAGGTTATAGAGGTCAAAAAACCATCGCGCGGCGGGCTTTTCGTGCCGCTACGCACTGGGCGCAGCCCATGAGCCTATGGGTTGATTGATCCGAAGAGCGCAGCTGCGGGGGCTGCACAATGGACGGCTGACGCTGCACATTTCCTGCTCAGCCGTTGAAAGGGCTGCACTTACGGCATGCAAATTTTTCGACAACCTAGTGCGGTCCGTGGCCCGCCGGCCCCAGAGCTGGGCCAGCTAAACCTTTTGCATGCCTATATAGAGCTTGACGGCTCGAATGCGGTCTTCGTATGAGTACATGAACTACCTCTAAGTAGTCCAAGTTTTCTGCCGCACCCCCAATAAACTTCCCCAAATAAAGCCTTTTTTCGAGTACGGCTGCAGCAGGGAATCTGTCAATAGTCCGTTCATTAGATTGACTAAATTTACACCCATTGCAAAAATTGCTTATGTTCAGCAATTTATTACTAATTTGTCCTTTTGATATTGCAGTAAAAAAAGTTTTATGAAAAATATTGAATTGATCGCTGGCGCATCGCAGTCAATGAAACTCGCCAGCCCGACATTGGTAAATGTATCTACATGCTGTCATCCAAGCTACTACTAAAAAATCAAGTCCAGCCTGAAAGTAAAAAAACAAAAAATGAAACCTAATATCGTTTTTTTGGTGATGTCTGCAGTCGGAAAGTCTGAAACCGTCGATCAGCTTGCAAATGCCTTATCACCACACATTGTGCTGGTGCATCACGATTTTTCCCAAAAGGCAGAATTTCCAGTTTCTGCACCCAATATTATTTTCGTACCGGAACCTAAACGGACGGGCTGGGCATTTTTCGGATTTGTGGATGGGATTTTTCACTCGCTTCAATACGCACTGGCCAATCTGGATTTCGATTATCTCCAGTTGCTCAGCCCTTCATGCTTGCCCATCAAGCCGATAGAGCAGTTTGAAGCGCATGCATCGGGGCGCGCTGAGGCACATTTTGACTGCATTGACCTGCTGCGTGATCAGGACGCGTTGATGACGGTCGGCTACAGAGCTTTGACGCCTGAGAATTCATTTCGCCATCGGGTGGCAAGGCGTTTTTCAAAAATGTATTTTGGCAATCAGCATGGAAGACGCGACGAGGCGGGCATCTGGTTACGCAGTGGTGGCAGAAAAACCATCGTTTCCAAAATTTCGCTACTGGCCATTAAAGCGCTGAGTCGTCCATCAATCGGGAAACATATTTTTGACGATACCTTTCGCCCATATTACGGCACAGTCTGGTTTGGCGCCAAGCGCCACATTGTCAGCGACATGGTGAAGAGTTTTCTGCGTCCCGGGGTTCGCGATTATTTCAGTCGACTTTGCATTTCAGAGGAATTTTTGATTCCCACAATCCTGGCACATCTTCAGCCCAGCAAGGGGCCCATGAATCATTGCATTAAGCAATTTGACCAAGCGCATCCAGGCGTCTTTTTAGAAAAAGATATGGATCAGCTCAGAAAATCACCAGCTTATTTTGCGCGCAAGTTTCCTGATGACCCTACAGCCATCGTCCGGACAAAAGTACTTAACGAGCTTACTGGTTGACTGGCATTTTCAAAAGAGGCATGCAAAGCAGCAGCCCACACTTGATTTTCAAAAATCGATCTCCTTTGTGGGTATGATGCCTGATCAGATTGCTCGATTCAAAATGGTTTGACCACGCGCATACGTGCAAGCAGGCGCATCAGCAAGTCAAGGATGAACTTGGCCTACACAATTACGAGGGCAGATCTTGTATAGAGCTGCACCATCATGTGTTACTGACGATTGAATAGCATTTACCTATCTGCAGCACCGACGCCTGTTTAGTCCGTCGCAGGCGGAAAAAACCTGCATTCATACACCGGGACTGCCACCTCAACCATTATTGCCAGCGGTACGCCGGGCCATTTTCGCCGCGCTTTGTCGGGTAATTTGCGTTCAGTGTCCCCATTGCGGCGTCACGATAAACCTGCGTCAGCGGGAGTGACACGGCAGAGTAGTGTTAATGAGTAATTTCAATTCATCTCGATTGAGCAAGTAGTGCAGGCCAACTGCATCACAGTCAGGGTAAACAAAGGTCTTGGAAGTCTTGATGTCAACGGCCATGACTCTGTCGTCCAGCGCGAAACACAATTGGACAATATCTTGGATGACAGTTTCCTGAAGATTGAAATGTCTGGATTCCAAGTGCGCTGTCACTGTTGATCGCAGCTTGTCATAGTCCACTGTCTCAGCGATGGAATCATGTAGTGTGCGATAGTGGTGGACCAGCCGTAGACCGATGTCCACCTTGTAAGGCTGCGGGCCGAGTCGCTCAAAATCGTGGATGCCGATGGACACAGCGAGTCTCAACCCATCTAGACGAATCCACTTTTCCATTATCACGTCCCAAACGCCACATCGCGCCCACGTGGCACCAGATGCTGGCCTCCATCGACAACCAAGGTCTGGCCAGTGATGGACTGAGATTCATCTAGCAGCATGACCGACGCAGCGATGTCTTCTACGGTATTAGACCGACCAAGCGCAGCGATCCGGTGTGCTTTGATGAAATCCTCGTGGCCCATTTCTCCGCTGACAAAGGTAAGTCCGGGCGCAATTGCATTGACTCGCAGTGTGGGCGCACAGCATTGCGCTAGATAGCGGATTGACGAATGACTGGCGAGCTTGGCGAGTGTGTAGGTCATGTAGTCTGTGTTCAGATTAAACAGCTTTTGGTCGAGAAGCGTTACCACATGGCTCAATGTGTCCGGCTTTGAAGCTGTGGCTAGCCTGTGCATGGCCATGGTCAGTTCGACCGGCGCCAAATAGTTGGTCTGCAGATGTTCCGTCAGGTGCTGGTGGGTGAATGTGCTGGCATCGTCATAGTCGAACAGCGATGCACTGTTGACCAGCAAATTAACGACTCCAGACATCTCGGTGGCCCGGTCCACCAGCACATGCCTCTCGTTCTGCCTGGAAAGATCGCTGTGAATGATCCTTGCCATGCGGGCTCCAGCCTCCAGGCAATCGGCCTGGGTTTTCTCGGCTTCAACCTTGCTGTTCCGGTAATGAATGATGACGCCGTAACCCTGGGCGGCTAGGCGCAGGCTGATGGCCCGGCCGATTCGCTTGGCTCCGCCTGTGACAAGTGCCGTTCGGCTCATGAGGACGCCTCCTGTGCCACCAATGCCGTGGCCCAGCAAGTCTGCGTGCTAGTGGCATCGGGCGGTGAGTGGCTTGCCCAATTTGTATCATGCACCGCATGCGCTGGCTGAATACGCAGCGGCAAGGCCGTCAAGCCGCGATAGGCGGGCTTGTCGCCCCAACGCGGGGCGGCCTCTGCCAGGCTCAGGCGTGGCCAGCGCTGGAGCAGCTGGGCCAGCACGGCGCTGGCCTCCATGAGCGTGAGCGCCGCGCCGATGCACACATGCGGGCCCGAGCCGAAGGCGAGCGAAGTGCCCTGGTGGCGCGTGATGTCAAGCACATCGGGGTCCGGGTAGCGCGCCGGGTCCCGGCTGGCCGCGCCGATCATGGCCAGCACCAGCTCGCCGCGGCGCAGCTGCGTGCCGTGCAACACCAGGTCGGTGGCCACGCGCCGCCCGGTGTACTGCACCGGGCTTTCAAAGCGCAGCAACTCTCGGATGGCGCCAGGCAGCAGCGCAGGTTCACGCTGCAGGCGCTGCCACTGCGCCGGGTGCGCGAGCAGCGCCTGCACGCTGCTGCCCAGCAGGTGGCGCGTGGTCTCGTGGCCGGCAAACAGCAGCATGGCGCATTGCGCGAGCAGCTCGGCGCCATCCTCGATCTGGCCTTTGACCTGGGCCTGCGCCAGGCGGCTGACCAGGTCGTCGCCTGGCGCTTTTCGCTTGAGCGCCAGCAGGCAGTCAAAGTAGCGGCTCATGGCCACCAGGCTGGCCTGCGCACGCCGGGCCTGCTCGCGCGAAGGCTGGGCCTCGCCGATGAAGCTGGCCAGGTGTTCCGACCAGGCCATGAAGTCTTCATGCGGCTGCTCGATGCCCATGAGCAGCGTCATCGCCCGCACCGGCAGCGGCCGGGCGACGGCATCGATGAAGTCAAACGTCTCCCGGTGCTCTTGCTCGACCCGATCGAGCAGTTTGCAGGCGACTTGCTCGATGCGCGGCGCCAGCCCGTGCAGCAGGTCGGGCCGAAAGCCCGCATTGAGCACCTTCCTGATGCGCGGGTGCTCGGGCGCGTCGAGAAACAACAAGGCGCGGGCAAAGAGCTGCTGAAACCCCCTGAGCTCGCCCGGTGCCTCCTCGCGGTCCTTGACCCAGGCACCGGTGCGCTGCGCCGAAAAGCGCGGGTCCTTGAGCACCTGCTCGACATCGGCGTGGCGCGTGAGCAGCCAGGCGCCGCCGGAAAACTCTTCGCACCAATGGAGCGGACCCGCTTCGCGCATCGCCCGGTAGGCCGGATAAGGGTTGGCCATAAAGGCAGGCGTGACCAGCGGGCCTTGCAGCGCCCGCAAGGCGGGCCTCAGGACGGCACTCATGGCCGTCTCAGTCCTCGTGCGCTGCGGGGCGCGCACCCTGGGCTTTCAGGCCCAGCCGCTCGAACAGCTGGCGGTCGCGCTCGGCCTGCGGGTTGCTGGTGGTCAGCAGCCGGTCGCCGTAGAAGATCGAGTTGGCCCCGGCCGCAAAGCACAGCGCCTGCAGGCTTTCGGCCATCTGCTCACGCCCGGCCGACAGCCGGACCATGGTCAGCGGCATGGTGATGCGGGCAATGGCAATCGTGCGCACGAACTCGAAGGGGTCCAGCGCCGGCGTGTTCGCCAGCGGCGTGCCCGGGACGGCGACCAAGTTGTTGATGGGCACCGATTCGGGATAAGGATCGAGGTTGGCCAGCTGCGCGATGAGTCCTGCGCGCTCAAGGCGGCTCTCGCCCATGCCGACGATGCCGCCGCAGCACACGTTGATGCCGGCGCTGCGCACATGGTCCAGGGTGTCCAGGCGGTCCTGGTAGGTGCGGGTGGTGATGATCTGCCCATAAAACTCGGGCGCGCTGTCCAGGTTGTGGTTGTAGTAGTCCAGGCCGGCTTCCTTCAAGGCCTGGGCTTGGCTCGCCTCGAGCATGCCCAGCGTCATGCAGGTTTGAAGGCCCAGCGAGCGCACGCCGCGCACCATCTCCGTGACGCGGTGCATGTCGCGCTCCTTGGGGCTGCGCCAGGCCGCGCCCATGCAAAAACGCGTGGCGCCCTGGTCCTTGGCGGCCTGCGCGGCCTGCAGCACTTCATCCAGAGGCAGCAGCTTGCTGGCCTCCACGCCGCTGTCGGCGCTGGCGGCCTGCGGGCAGTACCCGCAGTCCTCGGCGCAGCCGCCGGTCTTGATGGAGAGCAGCGTGGACAACTGCACCTCGCTCGCATCGAAGTGCGCGCGGTGCACCTGCTGAGCGCGAAACAGCAGGTCCATGAAAGGCAGCTCGTACAGCGCCGCCACGTCTTCTACCGGCCAGCGCAGCGGAGCTTGGCGGGCGGCACAAGGCGCGGGCGCACGGCGCAGGGAGGACACGGGGATGGTGGAAACAGTCGTCATGAAAAGGCTTTCAGGTCGGGAAAGAGAAAAAAGAGGATGGGGCCGAAGGATCAAACCGAAGGCGGCGTGGGCGCCAACACCCGGCTAATGGCGGCAGCGTCCAGGTGGGCCGCCACGGCGGCGGGGGTGGGCCGCTTGAGCCAAGGCACCACACCCAGGCAGGGCGAGCGGTGGCGGCGCGTCATTTCATGCTGCAAGCTGGCCAGATTCTCGGCGCTGTGCGCCATGGCCGGATCGACGGCGCTCGCAATCCAGCCGGCCAGCGGCAGGCCGCGCGCGGCAATCGCCTCGGCTGTCAGCAGCGCATGGCTGAGGCAGCCCAGGCGCAGCCCGATCACCAGCACCACGGGCAGGCCCAGTTCACGGGCCAGATCGGCCGTGTCCCAGCCGGGCGTGAGCGGCACGCAAAAGCCGCCCACGCCTTCGACCACCACAACATCGGCGCATCCGGCCAAGTCGCGGGCAGCCGAAAAAATCGTTTCCCGGTTGATGGTGCGCCCCTCCAGGGCGGCGGCGATCTGCGGTGCGCAGGCCGCTTGGAATTGCAGCGGTCCGACTTGCGCCTGGCTCAGGCGCACCGAGCCGGCTTCGCGCAAGGCCCGCACATCTTCATTGACCCACTGCTCTTGGACCAGCTCGGTGCCTGCTGCCACCGGCTTGAAGCCTGCACTGCGCCAGCCTTGGGCAGCGCACCAGTGCAGCAGCGCCGCGCTGACATGGGTCTTGCCCACGCCGGTATCGGTGCCGGCGACAAAGACGCCGTGCAGCGCCGGCTGGCCGGGTTTTGCATCGGACCTGTTCATGGCAGCTCCCGTGCGGCCAGCGCCAGGCTGCCCAGCAGGCGCTGCACATCCTCGGCGCTGTGCGAAGCGCTCAGTGTGATGCGCAGCCGCGCCGTGCCCAGCGGCACCGTGGGCGGGCGGATGGCCGGCACCCACAGGCCTTGGGCGTCGAGCCAGGCCATCAGCGCCATCGCGCTGGCGTTGCTCCCCACGATCAGCGGCTGGATCGCGGTGGCCGAGTCGGCCAGCTGCCAGCCCAGGGCCGGGTGCCGCGCGGTCAAGCTGGCCAGCCCGCTGCGAAGTTGCGTGATCAATTGCCCCAGTCGTGCGCGGCGCTCGTCGCCCTGCGGTCCTGCGATCAGGCGCAGGCTCTCGCGCAACGCATGGGCCACGGCCGGCGGCGCGGCGGTGGTGTAGATGTAAGGACGCGCGCACTGCACCAGTGCGTCGATGATGTCCGGATGGGCCGCGACAAAGGCGCCGCCCACGCCAGCGGCCTTGCCCAGCGTGCCCATGTAGACCAGGCGCTCGCTGCGCAGCCTGAAGTGCGCCAGGGCGCCCCGTCCCTCATTGCCCAGCACGCCAAAGCCGTGCGCGTCGTCCACGATCAGCCAGGCGTCAAAGCGCTCGGCCAGCGCCAGGAGCGCCGGCAGGTCGGCCAGATCGCCGTCCATGCTGAAGACGGCGTCGGTGACGATCAGCTTGACCGGCGTGGTGCAGGCCCGCAGCTGGCGCTCCAGCACCGTAAGGTTCTTGTGTGCGTAGCGCTGCATGGGGGCCCTGGCCAGCAGCGCGCCGTCAACGAGCGAGGCGTGGTTGAGCTTGTCGGCAAAGATGGTGGCGCTGGCGTCCCCCAGGCAAGTGAGCAGCGCCATGTTGGCCAGAAAGCCGGTACAGAAATAAAGCGCCTGCGCCTTCGGGATGCAGGGCGCGAGCCAAGCGGCCAGGTCGTCCTCCAGCGCGGCATGCGCGCGCGAGTGCCCGCTGACCAGGTGCGAAGCACCGCTGCCCGCGCCGAAGAGCCGCGCGCCCTCGGCCAGCGCTTGGGCCACGGCCGGGTGGTTGGCCAGGCCAAGATAGTCGTTGCTGCAAAAAGCCAGCAGCTCGCGCGCCGGCTCATCGCCCTGGCCAACCCACTGGCGCGGCGCGCAGGGCGATTCGGCGATGCGGCGCTGGCGTGCAAGGCCTTGGGCCTGGCGTTCAAGCCGTTGGCAGTTCAGGTGTTTCAGCAGCATCCGGGAGACTTTGGTTCAGGACATCGTCCAGCGTGGCCGCAACACGCCCGGCCAGCCACTGCGAGAGCGCCTGGTCGAGCAGATAGGGCGGCATCAGGTACACCGTGCGCCCGATGGGGCGGATCAGCAGTTCGTGCTTGCGCCCGGCCAGGTGAAAGCGCTCGGCAAAGCGAGCGCCGGCCAGCGGCTCGCGCACGTCAAAAGCCCAGATCATGCCCATCTGGCGAAAGTGCTCGAGCCGCGCATCGGTGCGCAGCGGCTCCAGCGCGGCGCTTAAGCTGGCGGCGCGTTCGCGGTTGCGCTCAAGCACCTGGTCCTGCGCAAAGCGGTCCAGAACCGCCAGCGCTGCCCTGCAGGCCAGCGCATTGCCGGTGTAAGAGTGCGAGTGCAAGAAGCCGCGCGCCACATCGTCGTCCAGGAAGGACTCGTAAATCCGGTCGCGCGCGAGCACCAGGGACAGCGGCAGATAGCCGCCGCTGATGCCCTTGGACAGGCAGATCAGGTCGGGCCAGAGGCGGCGCTGGCTCGCAGGCGCCGCCTGCTCGAACGCAAAAAAGGTGCCGGTGCGCCCGCAGCCCACGGCAATCTCGTCGGCAATGAGGAGCACTTCGTACTGGTCGCACAGCGCGCGCGCCGCGCGCAGGTAGCTCGGGTCGTGCATCGCCATGCCGGCGGCGCCCTGCACCAGCGGCTCCAGGATGAGGGCGGCGATCTGCCCGTGGCGGGACTCCAGCAGGGCCTGCAGCTCGGCGGCGGCGCGCAGCGCGACGTCAAGCGCGCTCTCGCCCGGCAGCGCCTGGCGCGCATCGGGCGACATCACCTGGTGCGCGCGCATCAAGAGCGGGTCGTAGGCGTCGCGAAACACCGCCACGTCGGTGACGGCCAGCGCGCCCAGTGTCTCGCCGTGGTAGCCGCGCCGCAGGCAGACGAATTCGCGCTTGTGGCCGCGGCCGCGGTTGCGCCAGTGGTGAAAGCTCATCTTGAGCGCAATCTCGACCGCCGAGGCGCCATCGCTGGCAAAAAAACAGTGGCCCAGCACGCCATCGGTCAGCGCCGAGAGCCGCTCGGCCAGCTCGACGGCCGGCGCGTGCGTGCAGCCCGCCAGCATGACGTGGGGCAAGGTGTCGAGCTGGTCCTTCAGGGCCGCATTGATGCGCGCATCGGCATGGCCGAACAGGTTCACCCACCAGGACGAGCTGGTGTCAAAGTAGCGCCGGCCGGCGTCGTCGAACAGCCAGGGGCCTGCACCGCGCACGATCCCCAGGGGCGGCACGCTGGCGGCGCGCTGCATCTGCGTGCACGGGTGCCAGACGGCTGCCAGGCTGCGCCGGGCGAGGGTTGTGGTGGTGGACACGCCACTGGCCTCTGGCATCACAGCTGCTGCGTTGGCACCTTGTGGCGCAACTCTGTCTGGCGGTTGTGCTCGTCCACGAACACCAGCTGCGGCTGGTGCGTGGCCACCTGCTCGTCGTGCACCTGGGCGAAGGCGGCGATGATGATGAGGTCACCATTGGAGGCGCGGCGTGCGGCCGAACCGTTGACCGAGATCATCCCGGAGCCGCGCTCGCCCTTGATGGCGTAGGTGACAAAGCGCTCGCCGTTGTTGATGTTCCAGATGTGGATCTGCTCGTTCTCGGCAATGTTGGCCGCCTCCAGCAAGTTCTCATCGATGGCGCAAGAGCCTTCGTAGTGCAGTTCGCAGTGGGTCACGGCGACGCGGTGGATTTTGGATTTGAGCAGGGTTCGGAACATGGTTGTAACTGTTGGGTTAATGATTCAAACGCTGCACGGCATCCGTTTGACGATGCTTCACATCGACCTTGCGGCTTTAAAAGGTTGAAATCCTAGCACCGGTTGCGCTGGCCCCTGACCGCTCCCTCGTGCGGACCAGGGTGATCCGGTTGGTGCTGATCAGGCTGCTTTCTCTTCTGCTCATGCCCTTGCTGATCACAGGAAAGCCCGCTTCTTGCAGCGTAGATTCAGCATGGTTTCCCGGTACGGCTTAGCAGCATTTGCAACCACGGCGTCTGTTGACAGCGTTGTGACGCAGCAGGTGCGCTCGTTGTTTACCGGGCTGCCAGTGCTGCTTCAATGTCCGCCAGCAAGGCCGGCGCATCGGGGGCCACGTCAGGCGCGTAGCGACCTAGCACTTGGCCGTCGCGGCCGATCAGGAATTTCTCGAAATTCCACATCACATCAGTTTCATGCCGGGGCAGCAAGCCATGCTGCGCCAGCGTTTTGTGCAGCTGGTCGCTGCCGGAGCTGCTGGCCTTGGGCTGTGCGGCGATCAGGTGCGCATACAGCGGGTGGCGCGGTTCGCTGTTGATGCCCAGCTTGCCATACATCGGGAACCGCACGCCGTAGTTCGACTGGCAGAAATCCTGGATTTCGGCCTCGGTGCCCGGCTCCTGAGCGCCAAAGTCATTGCAGGGAAAACCCAGCACGCGCAGCCCTTGCTCCCCATAGTTCGCATGTAGCCGTTCCAAGCCGGCGTATTGCGGCGTCAGGCCGCATTTGGAGGCGACGTTCACGATGAGCATGGCCTGGCCGGCGTGTTCGGCCAGCGTGGCGACGTCTCCGTTCAGGCGTTGCAGGGAAATATCGTAAAGGGATGGGTTCACGGTTCGGTTTCCTTTTGGGTTGGTTGTGGCCGGTGGGAGCCAGGCGGCAAGAACCCCGCCATCAGTGGCTGCCCTGTAATCGGGTCTGCGCCCATGGCCGGTGCGCTGTGGTTTCACTTCAATCACGCTTTTCAGTTGAGCAAATAATAAGACATTTCTTCAATAAGTGTGCAATATAAATTGATTGCACCGATCCTAATTTGTGAAAATGAACATTGGCCCTTCAAGCCATTTTTCATCGATACACAGAGATGCTTTAACGATAGTCCGGGCAGCGCCTTTGCCCGGCCCCAGGGCCTATCATCTTTTGGGGGGTCTTGCGCCCGCATGCGCCTGCGAACGGGCCCCAATGGTTTTTCACACACGAAGGTCAAGGATGGTCAAGATGACGGATACCGCGCCGGATTACGGCGAAGCAGGCGAAGCCAGGCTGCGCGCTTTTGTCCTGCAAGTGATGGGCGGAAAAATCACCAGCATGGTGCGGCAGGTTCGCTGGCGGCCGGCCTGGTTCGTCGATGTCGAGCGCGATGGCGAACTGCTGCACCTGCACCTGCGCGGCGACCGTGAAGGCGATGTCGCCATTTTTCCTGAACTCAAGCGCGAGGCCGACGTGATCAGCGTGCTGGGCGGGCAGGGCATCAAGGTGCCGCGCATCTACGGTTTTTGCGAAGACCCGCCCTGCATCCTGATGGATGCGGTGCCCGGCAGCCGCGACATGGCACAGGCGGCCAGCGACGAGGAGCGCCGCGCGATTGCCAGCGAGTACATGGCCGAGGTGGTGGCGATGCACCGCCTGCCGCTGGCGCCGTTCGTCGCCCAGGGCATGCACCTGCCGCAAGGCGCCGAGGAAATTGCCCTGGTCGGGCTTGAGGCGTACATGCCGCTTTACGAGCGAACCAAGAGCCGGCCCGAGCCAATGCTGGAGTTCGTGATCGGCTGGGTGCGGCGCAATGTGCCCAGGCACCGAACGCAGGCGGCGTTCATCCAGTTCGATTCGGGCCAGTTCCACCACCTGGGCGGAAAGCTCACCGGCCTTTACGATTTCGAGTTCAGCATGATCGGCGATCCGATGGTGGACATCGCGACCATGCGGATGCGCAATTCGGTCGAGCCGCTGGGGGACGATTTTCCTGTGCTGTGCCGCCACTACGAGGAACTCAGCGGCCAAAAAGTGGACCATGCCGTGGTCGATTTCCACACCCTGCTGTTCGCCACGCTGGGCGCGATGCAGTTCACCGGCACGGTCGGCGTGCCCCGGCCGGGCGATGCGCATTCGGTCTATCTGGAGTTCGACCTGGCGCTGCGCCAGGTGATGCTGCTGGCCATGGGCGCCCTGACGGGCGTGGCCATTCCCCCCGAGCCGCCGCCCAAGGCGCGGGTGGGCGACAACGCCGCCTTGCTGGCCAAGCTGGCCGACACGGTGGCGCGCATCGACACGCCCGGCAAGCTTGAAGCGTCGCGCAAGGACTCGGCCGCGCAGCTCATCGAGTGGCTGACCCGCTCCGACGCCATGGGCCCTGAAATGAAAGCGCGCGACCTGGCCGATGTGTCGGCGCTGCTGGGCCGGCGCTTTGAGGAATGGCCGGAGGCGGAGGCCGCGCTTGAAGCCCATGTCCGCAGCGCCGGGCCAGAGGAGGACGAGCGCCTGCTGCGGCTGTTCGGCGCCATCGAAGGCCGGCGCCTGCAGCTCTATGGGCCGACCCGTATCGGCAACGCCGCCACGCACGTGCGGCTGCTGCCCACCCACTGATTTATTGACTGAAGGAAAAAAATTATGCGAGCTGCCATCATTTCCGAACGCGACGCCCCGCCGGTGTTCGGCCAATTCCGCGAACCCGAGCCGCGCGAAGGCGCGGTGCTGATCGATGTGGACACCGCCGGCCTGGGGGGCTGGGATGTCCTGGGCGCCTACCGGCTGGGCGTGGAGTATCCGTGCGTCATCCGCGGCGAGGGCGTGGGCCACGACCCCGAGGGCCGGCGGGTGTATTTTGGCGAGCGCTCGGTGCTGCCCTTTGGCGCCTGGGCCGAACGCACGCTGGTGCCGGCCGAAGAAGTCTGGGAGGTGCCCGACAACGTGGACGACAAGACCGCCATCAGCATGGGCATCGCCGCGACCGGGGCGATCGTGCCGCTGGAGCTGGCCAACATCAAGAAGGGCGAGAATGTCCTGGTCCTGGGCGCCACCGGCACGCTGGGGCAGATTGCCTTGCAGCTGGCCCGCCATCTCGGCGCTGGCCGGGTGGTCGGCGCCGCCCGCTCGGAAGACGGCCTGGCCAAGCTCACGGCCCATGGCATCGTCGACCAGGTGGTGCGCCTGGGCGCCGCCGATGATGTGGCCGCGCTCAAGGACGCCTCGAACGGCGGCTTCGACGTGGTGCTCGACCTGGTGTGCGGCCAGCCGCTGCTCAATGCCCTGAAGGCCACGCGCTGGGGCGCGCGCATCATGACCATCGGCACCGGCGCCGGGCGCAAAATCGAACTGGACATGGCCGACCTGCTGTTTCGCACGCTGTCCACCATCGGCACCGGCCAGCGGCCGCCTGCAGACCGGCGCGCTATCTGGGAGCGGCTGCTGGTGATTGCCCGCGAACAAAAAATGATCGTGGACTATGTGGACTACCCCTTCGAGCAGGCCGCCCAGGCGTGGGCGGCGCAGGTCGGCGGGCCGCATGCCAAGGTCACGGCACGCATTCGCCCCTGAAAACCGGCGGCACCCCGGTTTTACCCTGACCACAGGGTAAACACCGTGGATTTTAAATAAACACATTTCTATAATTTGTACAACATCAATGGTGGATTGGAGTTGTCATGTTATTGGTCATCAAACTTGCTGCGGTGGTCGGACTGGTTGCTTCGTCTGCAAACTGGCTTGCATTGGACTCCGATTCCAAATCAGGCCATGAGGCGCGCCAGAATGCGCGGGCCCATCAGGCTGTCTTCCATGAGACGGTCACGCCGGCACCGCACAACAGCGCTCAAATGCCCCTCAATGTCTGCCTGAACGGCTGCAACTTTCTCAGCCTGTTCTCCTCGGCGCATTAAGGCTGCAAGGCACTGGCCCGCCAGGGCGGCAAAAATTGGAATCCAACCCCGGTTTTTTGCCTGAAAGAGGTTTTAGCGTCATTGTTCAGCTCACCTTGGGTTCGTAGGCCTGCATTCCTCTTGCGCCCAGGGCAACCAGACGGGAACTCCCCGGCATTTGGCTTTTTCCAGAAAAACGGCCGCTTGCGCTTGCTGTACAAGCGTAAGCAGCTATCTATTCAATAGCAAATGAACTTTCCCTCAGCCGTCACCGGCTTGACTCGCGGGCCACGACGGCTTCGGGGTTGAGTTCGCGTTCGGTTCTGGCCTGCGCGGCGACCTTGAAGCCGCCCAGCGTCACGTCGTTGAGGTAGGTGTACATGTTGCGGTTCAGGTCATAGACCACCGTGCGCGCGGCCCAGGGAATGGCCGCGTCGTAAAACGGGGTGGCGCCATTGAACAGCGCCCGGTGCAACTGGCCGCCCTGGTCGAAGGCATCGAACATGCCGGCGCCCGACAAGTCCTCGTCAAGGTAATAGACGCGTTTGGAGTAAGCATGGCGCTGGCCGGTCTTGAGCGTGGCCTCGACGACCCAGACGCGGTGCAGCTCCCAGCGCTCGCAGGCCGGGTTGGTGTGCTGCGGCAGCAGCGCCTTTTCGGGCGCCGGGCAATCGAACACCCCCCGGTACATGTTGTAGGGCAGGAACATTTCCTTTTTCCCCATCAGCTTGAAGTCGAACTTGTCCATCTTGCCGGAAAAAATGAACAGCTCGTCAAAGACGATCACGCCGCCCATGCTGGCAATCGGCGTGTCGTACGAGAATTCCGGCGCCAGTTTCACCCGGCGCTGCCCGGGCGTGTAGGTCCAGGCACGGCGCACTTTCTCGGTGGGGTCCAGAAAGTCGATCAGCCCCGTCATTTCGCCCACGCGGCGTGCCGGGGCCTGGGTGTGCGAATAGGTCCGCCAGCCCATCGCCGGGTCACGGTCGCTCACCTCGGTCTGGTAATAAGGGCTGTCGGTCAAGGTTTGCTGCTGCGCGGTCATGATCATGCGGCCCGTCGAGTCCACCACCCACGACCTGGAATTCGCTGTCATGACCGAGGTGTCGCCCTGGTAGCGCAGCAGCTGGTTCCACATGACCTCGCGGCCGGTCTTGGGAATGGGAAACGGCAGGCCGCCACGGCAATCCTGCTCGATGGCCAAGCCTTCCTTGGCGGACTTGCAGCCCGTGGCGTTGCGCACGGTAGCCTGGAGCACCTTGACCGGGTAGGACGCGGTGCGGTGGGAAGGATACACATCCAGGTAGTAGCCGGGAAACTTCTGCAATATGTGTTTTTGGCCTTCGCTCAGGCTGCTGGCGTACTTGTCGATGTTTTTGCTGTCGATGCGAAAAAGCGGCTTTTCATCCGGGAACGGATCGGCCCATGCGCCGCTGCCCGGTTTGAAGCCTGCCGGGGGTTTGGCGATGCCGCCGGTATAGGCCGGAATGCTGCCGCCGGCGTTGCCGGCCTTGATGGCGCCGAAGGGGGTGAGCGTGGTGCCCAGCTGCTTGGCTTCTTCGCCCGATACCGCTGCAATGGCAGGCATGGCAAGGCTGAGCAAAACGCTATAGGCAATGGCTGTGATTTTCATACGGATGGTTCGGTCGGTGGTGGTTTCGATGCAGGCGTTGGCTCAAAGATGGATGGCGCAGGGCGGACGAGTGAGGCGGAAGGCTTGACACCGGCGGGCTAATGCAGCAGCTGGCCATAACGCGAACGAATCCCGATGTCGATCCATGACGAGCCGCTGGCCGCGCCGTTCAGGAACGAGACACTGAACCCGCCCAGATCCACGTTGTCCATGGCCCGCAGCGTGCTCGCCAGTGCCTTGGGCTCGGTCCGGGGCGCCCGCTGGAGCGCTGTGACAAGCAGCTTGGTGTTCACATAGGCCTCCATGCCGACAAATGTGCTGGAGTGGCCGGCGCCGTATTTGTCCATCGTGCGCTGGAATTCCTGGGTCAGCAGGCGATCGAGAATCTCTGGGTTGGGCACGACGTAGGAAAAGCCGAACGAGTGGTTCTTGAAGCCCGCCATCAGGGTCTGAAGGTGGTTGGAAGACAGCGAGACGATGACGCGTGGCCACTCCGGGCGCGCGGTGATCTGGTTGTCGATCAAGCCCTCAAGGGTCTTGAGGCTGACCACCATGGCGGCGGCGTGGTACGGCCCCTTCTCAAGCCCTTTGAGCAGCGCTTTCGTGGCGGCTTCGCTGTTGCCGGTCTGCAGCACCGTCACGCTCAAGGACTCCCGGGCCAGGCTTTCGCGCAGGACCTTCACGGCTTCGGAGCCGGGCGCATCGGTGACGATGGCGATGCGCGAGCATGCCATGGTGACCAGCTGCTTTCCCAGTCTGACGGCTTCGCGCTCATGGTCGGGCCGAACCCGGAAAATCCAGGGGCTGTCGGCGTTTGGCAAGGTCTTCAGGCCGGACATGACGCCCACCAGAGGCACCTGCAGCTCGAAGGCAACGGCTGTGGCCACCATGCACGATGCGTCATCCTGGCAGTTTATGAAGGCCACGGCGCCCCGCTTTTCAGCCATCGTTCTCAGATTTTTGGCATGGACGGTCGGGTCGCCGTCGTCATTCAAAGACACCAGTTCGACCTTTCTGCCCCTGACGCCGCCGGCGGCGTTGACGCTGGCGATGTAGCCCTTGGTCGCCGCGTCGATACGCAAGCCTCCGCCGTCGGAGTCCGGGCCCAGGTTGAGCGACTGCCCCACCACGATGGGCGGTTCGGCCGCCTGTGCCATGCCGCACGCCACCAAGAGGCCGAGCATGACGCCGCGATGCGCCGTCTTGAGGCACCCGCGGCTTTTCGTCCACAAGGCCAGCGCCCGGGATTTGCTGCTGATTTTTTTCATTGACTGTTTTTCCGCCAAAAAATAATTACTACACGCATGGCTCTATGCCGCCGCACCTGCGCGCGCATCAAGGCCTTAAGGAGCCAGGAAGTCTGAATGCTCACAAATCGGCGCCGCGCACGTTCCGGGCGGTGCCATTGCGCCGGTCCGACTCGCCCCAGGCCATCCAGCGGTCCGGCTCGCGGGTGTCGCCGACGCGGCGCCAGCGGCCTTCCTGCTGCGCGGTGATCGGAAAGCCGCCAACGAAGTCCCGCATCTCGCCGCGCGGGTCGGGCAGGTATTCCCACTCCTCCTGGCCGTCAAGCGTGATCCGGGCGGTGTCCACGAAATAACTGCCGGGCTTGTGAACGACCGCGCCTTCAATGTCGGTGGTGCTGCGGACCTCGCCTTTTTCGTTCTGGAAAATCGCATAGCCCAGCTTGTCGTGCCCGACCATGAACGAGCCCGAATCCCAGGTGCCGTCCTTGTAGACCGTGGCGAAGGTCCACCAGATGACGTGCATCTTGTTGTTGACCACCAGGTCCTTATTGAAGTGGATCGCGCCCTCCTTGGCCATGTAGGCCTGGTCCAGCGCAATCACGCCCTTGACCGGCCGGCCCTCGCAGGTGCCCGACAGGTCGTAGAGCTGCGAGACGTAGAAGGTGCCCCAGTCCACGCCGGGCAGGTACCACTGCATGCCGGTGCCGATCAGCGGGCCGCTCAGCTCGAACAGGCCTTCTTCCTTCCAGCTCATGCGCTGGCCCGAGGCGGTGATCTGCCACGGGTTGCCAGGTTCGTCCTTGAGGCTGGACCAGATGGCGGTATCGCCTTCGAGCGAGCGGTCCGGGAAGGTCGTCATCGCCTGGGCCGCCATGCGCGGCTTGTCCATGCGTATGTTCTGGCCGTCGATGCGGCTGGACTGGTAGATGAAGCGGGTCGGATTGGGCGAGCTGCCGGGCTCGTTCAGGGCGCGCACGAAGGCGTACATGTGGCCTTCGTCATCGCGCACCACGCCAAAGGGCATGCCCTTGGTGATGTGCAGGCCGAAGTAGCCGCGCAGGTTGTGCAGGGCTGCGCCGCTGACCTGGTGCGGGCCGACCAGGCTCTGGTAGGCGAAGTCGCCGCGCTCGGGGATCGTGTCGTAGGTTTTCATGGACTTGGTTTTTGCGGTAGTGCGGAAGGTGGCAGGGCTTTACGCGATGGAAGCCCTGTCCAGTGGGGCGTCCATGGCAGAGGGATCAACCGGGTAGCGGCCCAGCATGAGGAGGAGCAAGGGGCCGATGACGCAGCAGGCGGCGCACACCATCAGCATCGCCGCATAGCCGCCGGTGCCGCGCAGCAGCGCGGCAAAGGCGAAGGGCGCCACGGTCGAGCCCAGCGTGACCACGCCCAGGTGCAACCCGAACAGCCGCCCATAGTCGCGCAGCCCGAAGTAGCGCGACACCAGGTAGGCGGCGATGTCGAACTCCGCGCCCGAGCCGACACCGACCAGCGCGGTGGCCAGCAGCAGCACGGGAACCGGCGTGCCGGCGTTCGCGCCTAAAAACAGCAGGCAGCCGATGGCCGGCAGGCCCAGCGCGACGGCCGCGACGCCGGGCGCCCAGAGCCGATCGATCAGCATGCCCACGCCGATGCGGCCGGCGATCAGCGATACGCCGAAAATCCCGAAGATGCCGCCGGCCTCGGCCGCCGACAGGCCGATGTCGCGCAGCAGCGGCACGGTGTTGGTCGCCATGCCGTAGATGGCCGACACCACCAGGCCCAGGCCGATGTTGCACAGCCAGAAGCGGCGCTCGCGCAGGGCCTTTGCGAACGGAATGCCGCGCTTGGCGGCGGCGATGGCTTCAGCGCTGCGGGCGCGGGCCGGCTCGGTGCCCGAGGCCGGCAGGTAGCGCCAGCTCAGCGTCAGCCCCATCAGCAGGGGCAGGGCGGCCAGCGCGAGGTAGCCCGCCTGCCAGCCCCAGCGGCCCATCGCCCAGGTCAGCAGCGAAGGCAGCACGGCGGCGGTCACGCCGGTGCCGCACAGCACCAGCGACAAGGCCAGGCCCCGGTGGCGGTGGAAATGCTGGGCGACGATCTGCGTCCAGGTCACCGGCGTCGTGCCCAGGCCGACCAGGGGCAGCACAAAGTAGCCCAGGTACATCCAGCCGATCGAGGTGTGCATCAAGGCGAACGAGGCAAAAGCCAGCGCCACGGCGAACAGCGACACGCCCGTGACGGCCCGCATGCCGTAGCGCAGGTTGAGCCAGCCGACCAGGTTGACCGAGAGGGCGCCGCCGGCGGCCAGGAAGCTCACGGCGATCTGCAGGTCGGCGCGGCTCCAGCCCAGGGCTTTTTCGAGCGGCACGATCAGCGTGCCCAGGCTGTAGATCAGCAGCGCGCTGACGCTGGTGGCGACGCCGGCCAGCGCCAGCGCCAGGGTTGGCCAGCCGGTGGAAAATTCCCCGGGCGCGGCCCCGGCGACCGGGGTGGATGCGGCTGTCATTTGGCCAGGAAGCGCTTGACGCGGTTGGCCGCGATGCGCCCGGGCAGGCCGTTGATGCCGCCGCCCGGATGGATGCCGGCGCCGCCGAGGTAGAAACCGGCCACCGGCAAGATTTCGACGCCTGCTCCCTGGACCGGCCGGTTCTTGCCCGAGCGCATGGTCGAGGTGTCCACATGCACGACGCAGCCATTGTGCACGTTCAGCCGCTTGGCCAGGTCGGGCGAGGCTTCGACCCGGCGGCCGATTTCCAGCGAGGTCAAGCCGTCCATGTACTGGCCGGCCTGGTCGATCACCTGCTGGCCGACGCGGTCGCGGATGGCATCCCAGCCTTCGCGCGGGTTCACCGGCATCGCCACCGGATAGAGGTAGGCCACGTCCTGGCCCTCGGGCGCCTGCGACGGATCGACCGCGCTCGGGGCGGTGATCCACATGTAGGGCAGCTTAGGCACCTCGCCGCGCGCCGACGAGGCGAAATTTTCCAGCACTGCCTCGGCGGTGCCGATCAGCAGCACGCTCTTGCGCAGGCTCAGGCCATCGTGACGCAGGGCTTCGTGGCGCTTGACCGACACCTGGCCGCGCAGGGCCATGTCCACCTTGAGCGGCGAGGCGCCATGGGCATTGGCCGGGGCCAGCGCCACGCGCGTCATCAGCTTGTGGTCCATGGCGCCAGGCGTCAGCAACTCGAAGGCCATCTTCGGATGCACGGTGGCCACCACAGCCTTGGCCTGGATGAAACGCCCGTCCTGCAGCTTCACGCCGCGCACCTGGCCGCCTTCGGCGACGATTTCCTCGACCGGTGCCGAGGTCATGATCTCGCCGCCGAGTTCCTGCAGCCGCGCTGCCATCGCATTGGTCAGCTGCTGCATGCCGCCCACCACGCGCCCGACGCCAAAGCGGTGCAGGAAGCCGAGCAGGATGAAATAAATGCCGGTGCCGTCGTTGGTGATCGGGCCGGCGGCGCCGACCAGGCAGCACATCGCCGAGATCGTCACCGGGTGCTCGAAGCGCTCCAGCGCCGCCTGGTAGGCCGAGCCGGTCATCAGCGCCACGACGTCGGGCTTGTGCTTGATGTTGCCCAGCACAGCGCGCAGCGCCTCGAACTTGGCGCCGAAATTGAACTGCGTCGGATCGACCCGCATCATCGGAACCGCCATGTCCATGAAGGCGTCGAGCACCTTCATGAAGTCCAGGAAGGCCTGCGCGTCCTTGGCCGAAAAGCGCCGTATCTCTTCGGCGGTTTTTTGCCGGTCGCGCCAGAACACCAGCGAATTGCCGTCCGGGTGCAGGTACACATAGCCCGGCGTCATCTCAACCTGCCGAAAGCCGTGCTTCTCCAGCCCAAGTTCGACCGGCATCATCGGATGCACGCGCAGCGACATCAGGTCCAGCGCGCAGGTGTGAACGATGTGGTGGGGCGCCTCGGGAATCACCGCGCCCGAGGCGGCCATGCCGCCGACCTTGGCCAGCGCTTCGATCACCACCACCTTCTTGCCGGCCATGGCCAGGTAGCATGCGGCCGACAGCCCGTTGTGGCCGCCGCCGACGATGGCCACGTCGTAGGAAAGAGTTGTCATTTTTTGATCCTTGATCCTTGATGTCTTGTCTGTTGGGCAAGCAAGCCTTGCCCACAGCCAATGAGTTAATCACAAATAAGAAATGTGTTCAATATTGCTGAATGTACCTGAGATCAAACGAAGATGGACTGGCTTTCAGCCGGTCTAGGGAAAACACGGATGGCAAGTTTCAAGACAAATCTGGCTGTTTTGTACAAATCAGTAGAAACCCCTTATACTAGGGTTAACCCTTAATCTCCCGGAACACTCCCATGGACTGCACACCCCTCTTTTTTGCCAATGTTCCCGCAGCCGCCGGCGTGCCTGCGGGCGGCAGGCGGGCAGCTGCCGCCGAGCGCAGCGTCTCCTCCTTCGCAACGCCATTGGGCAAGCCGCGCTCCTGGCCCATGCTGCGCGTACTGGACAAGGCCAGCCTGGCTTTGGGCCGCAACATGGCTGCCTGGGCAAGCGCCGGCCGGCTCTGAGGCGCTGAAGGCCGAAAACGCGCCCTTGCCGGGCGGCGCGCCGGCGCTGTTGCATTTCGCCGATAGCATTGCGGCGTTCGGCAACGCAGAGCCCGCTTGCATGCGCGCCAGCCGTCACCGAAGATGACTCCATCTTCACACCACGGCCCCAGCACCATGCCTTCTTCTTTGCTTTCAGACCCGGATTTTTTCAACCGCTATGGCCCTTGGGCGATGGTTTGCGGCGCCTCCGAGGGCACAGGCGCCGAATTCTCCCTTCAAGCCGCCGCCAAGGGCCTGAACCTGATCGTGGTCGCCCGGCGGCCCGACAAACTGGCCGAACTCGCCGCGCAGATCCGCGCGGCCCATGGCGTGGAAGTGGTCACGCTGGCACTCGACCTGAGCTCACCGGCGGCCGCCGCCGAGCTGCTGCAGGCCGCCCAAGGCCGCGACCTGGGCCTGGTCGTGTTCAACGCCGGTGGCGACAGCGTCGGCGGCGCATTCCTGGACAGTCCCTACGCCGCCTGGCGCACGCTGACCCAGCGCAACATCGACTTCCTCACCGAAGCCTGCCACGGCTTTGCCACCGCCTTCGTCAAGCGCGGGCGCGGCGGGCTGCTGCTGGTCGGCTCCGAGGCGGCCCTGGGCGGATGCGGACGCCTGGCGATTTACACCGCCACCAAGGCGTATGCGATGAACTTCGGCGAAAGCCTGTGGAAAGAGCTCAAGCCGCTCGGCGTCGATGTGCTGAACCTGCAGCTTGGCGCCACCGACACGCCCAAGCTGCGCACCGTGTTCGCCCGGTTCAAGCTGTCGCCCGATGCGGTGAAACTGACCTCTTCCGAAGAAGTGGCCCGCATCGGCCTGGCCAGCCTGGGCCAGGGGCCGACGCTGGTGCTCTGCGCCGGGGAAGACTCGGACAACCCCTTGATTTCCGCCAGGCTGCGGCGCGAACGGGTCGAGGCCCAGAGCAGTTTCCTCGACAATTTCTATGGGCCGACCTGAGCCGGCCGGGCTGCCGGCCGCTGGCGAGACGGTCCACACGGACGTGGTGGTCGTCGGCTCGGGCGGCGCCGGGCTGACTGCCGCGACGGTGGCCGCGCGGCACGGGCTCAAGGTTCTGCTGGTTGAAAAGACCGGCTACTTCGGCGGCACGACGGCCTTGTCGGGCGGCGGCATCTGGGTGCCGGGCAGTTCGCTGGCGGCGCAGGCCGGCCTCCACGAAGCGCCCGGCATGGCGTCGCGCTATGTGCGCGAGGTGGTCGGGCCGACGCTGCGCCCGGACCTGCTTGAAGCCTTCCTGGCGGCGGCGCCGCGCATGGTGGACTACCTGCACAGCCACACCGCGACCCGCTTTGCGGTGCAGCGCGGCTTTGCCGACTGGCACCCGCAGGCGGCCGGTTTCTCGCGCGACGGGCGGCTGCTGTGCCCGCTGGAGTACGACGGGCGCGAGCTCGGCGCGCATTTCGGCCTGCTGCGCCCGCCGCTGGCCGAATTCAACGCGCCCGGCGGCCTGATGATCGGCCTGGGCGACATGGGCCATGCGGCCAGCATGACCCGCTCTTTCGCCTCGTTCCGGCACATGGCCCGGCTGGCGCTGCGCTACGGCGTGGACCGGCTGCGCCGCTACCCGCGCGGCACCCGGCTGACCATGGGCAATGCGCTGGCCGCGCGCCTGCTGCGCTCGGCGCTCGATGCGCAGGTCATGCTGTGGCGCAACGCGCCCATGCAGCGCCTGCTGTTCGAGGGCGGCCGGGTCACCGGCGTGGAGGTGATGAAGGACGGCGTCGCGGTGACCGTCAAGGCGCGGCGCGGCGTCGTGCTGTCCAGCGGTGGCTTCTCGGCCAATGCGCAAATGCGGCGCCAGTACATTCCTTACGCCGAGCACCATGTGTCGCTGGTGCCCGAGGGCAACACCGGCGACGGCCTGAATACCGCGCTGGCGCTGGGCGGCCAGTTCGACGGCGACAACCTGAGCAATGCCGGCTGGGTCGTGGTCTCGGTGCTGCGCCGGGCCGACGGCACGCTGCAAAAGTTTCCGCACCTGTTCCTGGACCGGGGCAAGCCGGGCTGCATCGCCGTCAACGCCCAGGGACGACGCTTTGGCAACGAGTCGGCGACCAACCTGGTCGAGCCGATGCACCGCACCGGCTCGGTGCCCGCACACCTGGTGTGCGACCATGCGTTCATCCGCCGCTACGGACTCGGCTTGGTGCGCCCCGGCGGCTGGGGCCTGCGGCGCCTGATCGCCGCCGGCTATGTCATCACCGCGCCGACGCTCGAAGGCCTGGCCGGGCGCATCGGCGCGCCGCCGGCCGATTTCAAGACCACAGTCGAGCGCTTCAATGCCCAGGCCGCCTGCGGCGTGGACGATGACTTCCAGCGCGGGGCCAACCCGGCCGACTTTTTCATGGGCGATGCGGCGCACCAGCCCAATCCCTGCCTCGGCCCGCTGCGCAGCGCTCCGTTCTACGCCGTGCGGATTCACCCCGGCGACTCGACCACGACGGTCGGCCTGCGGGTGGACACATGCGCCCGCGTGCTTGACGCCCAGGGCGCACCCATTGCCGGCCTGCATGCGGCGGGGCTGGACATGAATTCGCTGTGGCGCGGCCGCGCGCCGGCCAACGGCGCCAACAACACGCTGGGCCTGACCTTCGGCTTCATTGCCGCGCAAACGCTGGCGCAGGCGCAATGACGCTGCCATGGACAGGGGTGGCTACGGGATAACCATGATTTGAACAAATATTAAATTAGTGTCTTATATAGGGATTGCCGCATGGCCGGGATTTCCGGTCTGGCGGCATCTTCAGGAGACACGACGATGCACACAGCCGAACTCAAACCGTTGATGAACACGCTGGCGCCGATGAAAGTGATAGGCGCCCACCTGGAAGAGGCGTCCTACGAGGTCTGCGTCCAGGAAATCCACTGGGCTGAGCCAGGCGCGGTCAACCTCCTGTCCGGCCGGCATTGCCTGATCGAGCTGGCCGAGGCGCCGGCCATCGGGCGGGCGCGCTACACCGTGCAAACCGCCAGCGGCCAGGAGCGTCCGGTCGGCATGCTCAACTTCATGCCGCCCGAGTCAGCGCGCTCGGTGCGCTGGAATCCGGGCCGGCGCCAGGCCACCGTGTGCGTGATGGACCCCAAGCGCCTGGGCCTGCTGGGCGCCATCGACTGGCACTGGCGCGATGTCGATCAGGACTGCACTCTCGATGTGCAGAACGACAAGCTGCGCACCGGCATGCAGTGGCTGGCCGAGGAAACCACTAAGCCCTCATTTGCCAGCGGCCTGCAGGTCAGCTGCATCCTGACCATGATGGCGATCGAACTGCACCGCCATTGCACCAGCGGCAAGGAGAATGAGTCCGCGCCGCAAGGCAAGCTCAGCGAGCGCCAGCTCAGCCTTTTGAAGGAACTGATCGAAGGCGCCAGCGACACCGAGAGTCTGTCGCTGGCCGGGATGGCGGCTGCCTGCCAGCTGCCGGCGCGCGAGCTGTCCACCCTGTTCAAGCGGACCGCCGGGCAGACGCTGCGCAGCTACGTGGCATCGACCCACATCGCCCGCGCCAAGGTGCTGCTGGACGACGGCGACCTGCTGATCAAGCAGGTCGCCTACAGCAGCGGCTTTCGCAGCGCGGCGGCTTTCGGCGACGCCTTTCGCCGCGCCACGGGCCTCACGCCGCTGCAATACCGCCAGAGCCGGGGCGTCGTCTGCTGCGAAACCGCCGTCAAGCATTGATCGGTGCCAACGCTTGAAATCCCCCGGCATCGGCAGGCGAGCACACAGCCCCGTATCGCTCAACGAACCGTCATCCGATCAACCTCGCTGCCCGCCGGAGCAGATTGCATGCATTGTGGTGAAACCTGTCGCCCAGGGCATTGTCGGCCTTGCCGGCGCAGGCGCGGGCATAGGTGCCTTCGAGCAGCAGGGCGAGCTTGTAGCAGGCGAACACGCCGTACCAGTGGGCATTCGATATATCCGCGCCGGTGCGCTCGCCGTAGTAGGCCACCAGTTCGGCCGCCGAAGGAAAGCCCTCCCACGGCTCGATGGCGATGGGCGAGCCGTGGTCCACCTCGCCGGAGTCGCGCCAGGTGGCCAGCAGCCAGCCGAGGTCTATCATCGGGTCGCCGATGGTGCTCAGCTCCCAGTCGATGATGGCGGCCAGCGCCGGGCTGTCGTTGCTAAACAGCACATTCTTGATGTGGTAGTCCCCATGCTGGATGCCGGGCTGAAAGCTTTGCGGCATGTGCTGCTCTAACCAACTGCCCACCGCATCCACCTGCGGCAGCGCGCTGATGCCCGGCCAGCCTTCGTACCGGGCGTAGCTTTCCAGCTGCGAGCGCCAGCGGCCCACCTGGCGCTGCAAAAATCCCTCGGGATTGCCGAAATCGGCCAGGCCGGCGGCCAGGTAGTCCACCTGCCGCAGCGCCGCCAGACCATCAACCAGCGCAAAGCCCATGGCGCGGCGCCAGGCCGGGTTGCTTGCATGCGGCTCGGGCATGCCCATGCCAACATTGAAACCGTCCACCGGCTCCATCAGGTAGAAAGCCCCGCCCAGCACCTCATCGCCAGCGCAGGCAGCGATCAGGCGGGCATGCGGCACGGCGGTGCCCGCCAGTGCCGCCAGCACCCGCGCTTCGCGCCGCATGGTCTCGTTGCCATTGGCGTAGGCGGTCGTCGCGGCCTTGCGCAGCACGAATTCCCGGCCGCCCAAGCGGTAGCGCACGATCAGGTTTTGCGTGCCCCCGGCCAGCAGGGTTTGCTCGCTGACCGGGCCGGAACCCAGGCCTTGCCCGTGCATCCAGCGCGCCAACGCTTCATAGTCAATCGAGGCCAGGCGTTCGTCGGCGCTGTTCATGGCGCGTCGCCTGCAAGCATTCCGGCGTATTTCCGCCGCGCCGCCTCGGCACGCTGGGGCAGGTGGTAATCCGGGAACGGGCTGTCGTCGGCCTCGACCTGCCGGGTCAGCTGCTGCGCCACCGTCACCTTGTGGACTTCGGTCGGCCCGTCGGCTAGAGCGAGGAAGTAGGACTCGCTCACCCAGTGCATGAAGGGCATCTCGTCCGACAAGCCCAGCGAGCCGTGCAGCTGTAAGGCGTTGCCGGCGATGTCATGCAGCACCTTGGGCATGGCGGCCTTCACGGCGGCGATGTCCTTGCGCACCTTGCGGTAGTCCTGGTGCTTGTCGATGAGCCAGGCGGTGCGCATCACCAAGAGGCGGAACTGCTCCAGCTGAATCCAGGAGTCGGCGATGCGCTCCTGCACCATCTGCTTTTGTGACAGCAAACTGCCCTTGGAGGTGCGCGACACGGCCCGGCGCAGCATGTAGTCGAGCGCTTTCTTCGCCTTGGCAATCGTGCGCATCGCGTGGTGGATGCGGCCGCCGCCCAAGCGCGTCTGCGCCACGACAAAGCCCTGTCCGGGCGCGCCCAGGATTTGGTCGGCGGGGATGCGCACTTGATGAAACCGGACATAGGCATGCGTCTTGGCGCCGCTGCCGAACCCGCAGTCGCGCACGATTTCAATGCCCGGTGTCTGCGCCGGCACGATGAAGGCCGAAATGCGCTGGTGCGGTTCGGCATCCAGCTCGCTGAACGCCATGACGATGAAAAACTCCGCCAGGCCCGCATTGGTGGCGAACCATTTCTCGCCCTCGATGACCCATTCGCCGTTCTCCAGCGTGGCGCGGGTCTTGATCTCCAGCGGGTCAGCGCCGCCCTGGGGTTCGGTCATGGCGAAGCAGGACACGATCTCGTTTTCCAGCAAAGGCTGCAGGTAGCGCGCCTTTTGCTCGGGGGTGCCGTAGTGGGCCAGGATCTCGGCATTGCCGGTGTCGGGCGCCTGGCAGCCGAAGACGATGGGGCCGAAGCGGGCCGCGCCCAGGATTTCGTTCATCAGCGCCAGCTTGATCTGGCCATAGCCTTGGCCGCCCAGCTCCGGCCCCAGGTGGCAGGCCCAGAGCCCCTGCGCCTTGACCTGCTGCTGCAGCGGGCGGATCAGGCGGATGTTGTCCGGGTTCTTGACATCGTAGTGGTTGCCCAGCACGAATTCGAGCGGTTCGACTTCCTCGCGGACAAACTGCGTGATCCAGTCGAGCTTGCGCTGAAACTCAGGGTCGGTTTCGAAACTCCAGCTCATGGCGATATTCCTTGTGGGGCAAAGTTCTTGAAAATTTCCCGGACGATAGGTACGGGTGTTTAACGTGATGAAGGTGGCTCGGCTGATTCAGGACAAGCCCTTGCCGCCGTCCACCACCAGGGTCTGCCCGACCACATAAGCGGCCAGCGGCGAGGCCAGGAACAGCACCGGGCCGGCGATGTCCTGGGGCGTGCCGAAACGCCCGGCCGGAATGCCGCGCAGCACCTTGCGCGCCCGCTCCGGATCGTCGAACGTCACGCCGGTGAGCTTGGACGGCACCAGGCCCGGCGCCACGCCGTTGACCCGGATGCCGTCGCGCGCCCAGGCCTCGCCCAGGGACTTGGTCAGCGAGATGGCGCCCGCCTTGGAAGCGGCATAGGCCGGGTTGCCGATCCGCGCCGCATAGCCGGCCAGGGAACTGATCACGATCACCGAGCCCTGGCTTTTTTTAAGCAGAGGATAGAGCTTGTGGGCGCAGGCCATCAGGCTGTTCAGGTTCACCTCCACCACCTCGCGGAAGGTGCCGGGCTCGAACTCCTCGCGGTCATAGCGCACCGTGCCCTGACACATCACCAGCACATCGAGCGCATCGAAGCCCGGCTGCAGGGCTTCGACCGCCGCAGCGTCGGCCACATTGCACCGGGCATAGTGCAGCCCGTCCAGGTCCGAGCCTTTTTCGCCGGCATAGTCGGCTGCCTCAGGGCGGGTGCCCCAGACATGCACCACCCCGCCGCGCTGCCTGAAGGCCTGGGCGATGCCGTTGCCGATACCGCTGGAGCCACCCACCACCAACACCCGCTGGCCGTTGAAATCGAATTCTTGCAAGGTCATTCCCCGTGTTTAATAGGCTGCTTGCTGACGAAAACAGCAACTAGGTCAAAATATTAAAACAAATGACCTAAATCCGCAACCACTTTACAAAACAAGGTTCTGATGCGAGACAACTCCACCCGTGAACACATCAAGCTGGCGGCACGACGCCTGTTCGCCCAAAGAGGCATCGACGGTGTCACCGTGCGTGAAATCGTCGCCGCCAGCGGGCAGAAAAACGCCGGCTCCCTGCACTACTACTTCCGGACCAAGGAAGCGCTGGTCAGTGAACTGATCGTGGACACGGCCAAACTGATCGACGAACGCCGCAACACGTCGCTGGACCAGCTCGAAGCGGCAGGCGGGCCGCATTGCCTGCGGCAAGTTCTGGAAGTGCTGGTGCTGCCTTCGCTCAATCTGGGTAAAAGCGATGGTGAAGAGGACACCTATCTGCGCTTCATCAGTTTGCTGGCACTGCAAAACCGGGGGTTGCTGAACGAAGTGCTCGAAGGCGGACTGAACACCGGCTACCAGCGCTGCCTGGCCCATATTCGCCGACTGGCAGCCGATGTTCTCCCGCCCGTGCTGGAGCAAAGGCTGGTGTTCATGAGCATCTCGCTGCGTGCCATCCTGGCCGTGCGAGAGGCTAGCCTTGACCAGCGCGCGCACCCGCACCACTTTTGGTCCGCACCGGATCTGCTGAAAAACCTACTGGACGCGCTGCAGGGGATGCTGGAAGTTCCCTCTCTGGCAGCGCAAGAAGCGAGCCCGCCAAGTGCCGATAAATTGGCAAACGCTGCTTAAGCCAGCTGGCCGGCGGGCTGCGCCAACGCACTTTCCAGCTGCGGCTGCCGGCCCAGCGTCAGCAGCAGCAGCGGCCCGACCACGCAGCAGCTGGCGCACCAGGCCAGCAGCGGCCCGTAGCCGCCGGTGGCCTTGTACATCGCGGCGAACATCAGCGGCGCCAGCATGCTGCCGGCAGTGATCAGCCCCAGGTGGATGCCGAACAGGCGGCCATAGTCTTTCAGGCCAAAGTAGCGCGAGATCAGGTAGGCCGACAGGTCGAACTCGGCGCCGGCGCCCACGCCCACCAGCGCCACCGCCGCCGTGAGCAGCCAGGTGGACGAATCCGCCGTGGCCGTCCAAAGCAGCAGGCAGCCGATGCTGGGCATGAACAGCGCCACGGCGGCAACGCCCGGCGCCCACAGGCGGTCGATTAGCCAGCCGGCGAGCAGCCGGCCCGAGATGAGCGCAACCCCGAAGCTGCTGAACACGCTGCTGGCCTGCGTGGCCGACAGGCCGATGTCGCGCAGCAGCGGCACGGTGTTGGTCACCATGCCGACCACGGCGGAGACGACCAGCGTGAGGGCCAGGTTCAGCGTCCAGAACTTGGCAGAACGCGCACTCGTCCTGAAGCTGGCCGAGGCCACGGCCGGGCTGTGCGTGGCGGCGACTGCAGGACGGAAGGCTTTGGGGGAAGCCGATGCCGGGCTGGGCACCAGGAAACGCCAGGCCAGCGGCAGCGTCAGCAGCAGGGGCAGCAGTCCCATCACGATGAAGGCCGCGCGCCAGTCCCAGCGCTCCATGGCCCAGGTCAGCAGGGGCGGCAGGACGGCGGCGGAAATGCCCGAGCCGCACAGCACCAGCGCCAGCGCCAGGCCGCGCTTGCGGTCAAACCAGGAGCTCACCAGCTGCGTCCAGGTGACGAAGGTGACGCCGACGCCGGCAATCGGTATCAGGAAGTAGCCCAGGTACAGCCAGAGGATCGACCGGCCCATGAAGGTGATCGCCAGAAAGGCCAGCGGCAGCGCCAGCAGCGACAGCAGCGTCATGCGCCGCATGCCCCAGCGCAGGTTGACCCAGCCGGCCAGCTGCGAGGCCACCACCACCCCGCCCGACATGCAGGCAATGGCGATCTGCAGGTCGCCCCGGTTCCAGCCAAAGGCGCGCTGCAGCGGCAGCACCAGGGTGCCGAAGCTGTAGAGCAGCGTCACGCTGACGGTGGTGGCCGCGCCCGCCAGCGCCAGCAGCAAAATGCGCCAGCCGCGCGGGAATTCGCTGGTCAGGCGATCAGCCACCGCGCGCCGCCAGATCGATCAGGTCGGCCATGGCCGGGTTGTGCGCCAGCATGCCGCCGTCGGCAATGTAGGTCTGGCCGTTGATGTAGCGCGCCTCGCTCGACGCCAGGAAGCACACCAGCGCCGCCAGGTCTTCCGGTTCGCCGATCTCGGGCGTCAAGAGATGGCGCTGCATGACCGCGATCACATTGGGCACCGTCGCGCGGGCGCCCGCCGACAGCACCAGGCCGGGCGCGACGGCGTTGCAGCGTATGCCCTGCGCGCCGTGGTGGGTGGCGATCTGCCGGGTCAGGCCGATGATGGCGGCCTTGGAGACGGTGTAGGCCATGCGCGTGATGTCGCCCGAAAAGGCGCCGGTGGAGGCGGTGTTGACGATGGCGCCCGAGCCCTGCTTGATCATCGTCGGCAACGCATATTTGCAGCCGGCCAAGTAGGCGCGTAGGTTGGCGCCCATGACCAGGTCCCAGGTCTCAAAACTGATGTCGATGGCGTTGGTGTCCTTGGCATGCAGCGCGGGCGAGGTGAGGGCGGCATTGTTGTGCAGCACGTCCAGGCGGCCAAAGCGCTCGATGCTTCCCAGCACCAAATGCTCGATGGAGGTGACATCGGCGGCGTCGAACTGCTGCGCCCGACTGTGGTTGCCCAGCTCGGCGGCGACCGCTTCGGCGCGCTCGCCGTTCACGTCAGCGACGACGACGGTGGCGCCCTCGGCGGCCAGGCGCCGGCAGGTGGCCTCGCCAATGCCCGAGGCGCCGCCGGTGACGATGGCGACCTGGCCCTGGAAGCGGCCCAGGTGCGGGCCGGGACGGCTCAGGGGTTGGGGGGTGGAGGGTTGTGTCAGGGTGGTCATGTCAGACATCCAGTCCCAGCACATTGCGCGCCGTGCCGTTGCGCTGGTCGGTCTCGCCCCAGGCAAACCAGCGGTCCGGCACGCGGGTGTCGCCGACCCGGCGCCAGCGGCCTTCCTGCTGCGCGGTGGGCGGAAAGCCGCCCAGGAAATCGACCATCTCGCCCTTGGCGTCGGGCAGGAATTCCCATTCCTCCTGGCCTTCGATGATGACGCGGGCGGTATCGACGAAGTAGCCGCTTTCCTTGTGCTTGACCTGCGCCTCGATGTCGGTGGTGGTGCGCGCCTCGCCCTTTTCGTTGGTCAGGAAGGCAAAGCCGAGGTTCTCGTGGCCGACCAGGAAGGTGCCGGCCTCGATGCTGCCGTCGGCATACACGTTGGCAAACGCGCACCAGATCACGTGCTTTCGGTTGTTGACGATCAGGCATTTCTTCGAATGCACCTGGCCGCCTTCGGCCATGTAGGACTGCTCGACCGCCATGATGCCCTTGACCGGGCGGCCCTCGCAGGTGCCGCTCACGTCGTAGAGCTGCGAGAGGTAGAAAGTGCCCCAGTCCACGCCGGGCAGGTACCACTGCATGCCGGGGCCGATGATGCGGCCCTGGATGTCAAAGAGGCCGTCTTCGACCCAGTGCATCTGCTCGCCCGAAGCTTGGAGCTTCCAGGCGTTGCCGGGCTCGGACGGCTCGTCGGGCAGGCTGGTCCAGACGGCGGTGTCGCCTTCCAGGGCGCGGGTGGGCATCAGCGTCTGGGCCTGGGCGGCCATGCGCGGCTTGTCCATGCGCAGCGTCTTGCCGTCGATGTGGGTGCTCTGGTAGACGAACTTGGTGGCGTTGGGCGTGCCGGTGGGCGAGTTGACCGAGCGCACCACCGAGTACATCGCGCCTTCCTCGTCGCGCAGGCAGCCAAACGGCATGGTCTTGCTCAGGTGCAGGCCATAAAAGCCGCGCAGGTCATGCAGGGCCGCGCCGGTGGTGCGGTAGGGCGCCACCAGCATCTGGAAGGCGAAGTCGCCGCGTTCGGGGAGTCGGGGGAAGGTTTTCATTTGCTGTCTTTCAAGAACGGAAGGGGCCGCGCCGGGCGCGCGGCGATACGGTCTTGATGATCGGGCTTGGCGCGTGTTTGCGCGCTAGGCCTCGTTTCGACGAAGTGTGCGATCGTGTCGATGAAGCGCGCAGGGGGTTTGCCCGCTTTCCTTTGCGTTCCAATCGGTTCACCATGGGCGAAACTGTTTAAACATGGACCAAGCTTGTCACGCCGCCAATCCCCGGATCGCCGCCAATCCGGGCCTCGCGCCCCTGCGCTCCATCACGGCGCGCCGGCTGGACGCCGCCTTCGAGGTGCGCCTGCAGGATGTGCAGTGGGCCTGCGGCGGCCAGTCGCTGGTGCAGGCGGGCGCCCGCTGTACGGTCGAGTTGCTGGTGCCCGAGGACTCTGCCGGGCAGGCGGCCCACTACACCGTGACCGGCGAGGGCGGCGCGCGCCGCGCCGTGGGCCGGCTCAATTTCATGGCGCCCGGCAGTGCGTTGGACCTGCAGTGGTCGCGCGGGCGGGTGCGCTCCATCGTGTGCATGTTCGATCCGGCCAGCCTGGGGCTTTTCGACCGGCAGTTCGGCGACTGGCGGGACGTGGACCCCGTGGCGGCGCTGGACATCCAAAACAGCCGGCTTGAAACCACCATGGGGTGGCTCTACGAGGAACTGCTGCGCCCCTCGTTCGCCAGCCAGCTTCAAATCACGTCGATGCTGACCTTCCTGGCGCTTGAAACGCAGCGGCATTTCGGCGTGCACCCCGCGGACGCGGGGGCCGGGTTGCCCAAGCTCAGCCCCCGCCAGCTGGCGCTGGTGAAGGAGCGCATCGAGCAGGCCCTGCCCGACAGCGTGCCTTTGCCTGCGCTGGCTGCCGCCTGCGGGCTGCCAAGCCGCGAGTTGCCCGCGATGTTCAGGAACACCGTCGGCGTGACCCTGCGCAGCTTTGTCGCCAGCGCGCACATTGCCAAGGCCAAGCTGCTGCTGTCCGACTCGCGCCTGCTGATCAAGCAGGTGGCCGGGCGCAGCGGCTTCGAGAGCGCCTCGGCCTTCACGGCGGCCTTTCGCAAGGCGACCGGCATGCGGCCGCAGCAGTACCGGGATTCCACCGGCGTGCGTGCGGCCCAGCCGTTAGATTCAGGCTCAGACGGCCAGTGAGCCGCGCAGCTCGTCCAGCGTCATGCCGTGCTGCTCGGCCACGGCCGAGGGGTCGAGGAACTCGCGCCAGGTGGTGATCTGCCCGGCGTCATTGAGCTGGAACACGGCCACCAGCGGAATGGCCACCCACTTTCCACGGCTGAAGGACCAGTCCACGCGTTCGGTGAACACCGTGTTGCCGCTGGCGGCCACGGCCTTCATGTCGTGGCGCTGCTGCTTGACGCGGATTTGCATGTGCTCCAGCTCGGCCTTGATCGCGGCGCGGCCCTTGATGGGCGGGATGGATGGCACGATGATCTGGTAAGTGGCGTCCTCGGCCAGCGGCGCCAGCGCCGCGTCCAGGTCCAGCGGCCAGGTTTCGCGGAAGGCGTCGATGAAACGGCGCACGATGTCTTCATTGCTCATGGTTTTCTCCTTGGGGTGGTGGCGGTCCGAATGCCGCGCGGGCGGCGGCCGTGTCGAAGTACTCGCGGCCGCTGGCGATGCGTCCATCGCGCACGATGAACAGATAGTGGTAGGTGTTGGCATACACCAGCCCGGGCCGCTCAAAACGGCCCTCGGCTTCCACGGCGACGCGCTCGCCTTCGGCGGTCACGCCCGTGATCGTCAGGCGGCGGCTGGGGAAGGCGGCCATGGTTCGCGCCAGGGCGCCGAGCAGTTCCGTGCGGCTGCGCGCGCCCCAGCCTGCCACCCACCAGTGGAACGACGGGGCCAGCAGCGCCTCAAGTGCAGTCGCATCGCCATCTTCAATGGCCTGCAGGAAAGCGGCGGCCGCCTGCCTGGGAGTCTGGGTGAACTGGTGCATGGCTTTGGGGCGCGCTGGTTTTGGCCAGCGGACGAATTTTTAACATCAAACAGGCCTTTGGCGCAGGCGTGGCCTGCACAATTAGCTATTAATTAAATAGCAAAAACGCTCGATGAAAGCTGGCGTGATGGCGCGCTAGCGCACGCTTTCGCGCATCATCGTCGCGTCCGCGCCCATGTCGCGCTCGGACAGCGGCGTCGGCGAGTAGTGCATGCCGCCCACGCTGGGGTCGGCGACCGTGCCGTACATGCCCTTGTTGAAGTCGTAGGTGATGCTGGCGCCCGCATAGACAAAGCCGGCATCGTAAAAGGGCACGTTCAGGTTGAACATGGCGCGGTACAGGTTGCCGCTCTGGTCGAAGGCGTCGAACATGCCCGCGCCGTAGCCGTCCTCGTCGATGTAGTACACGCGCTTGGAATACACATGGCGCATGCCGGGTTTCAAGGTGGCCTCGACTACCCACACCCGGTGCAGCTCGGAGCGTTCGCAGGCCGGATCGACGTGGAACGGCATCAGCTTGGCCTCGGCCTTGCAGCCGAAGTAGTACTTGAAGCTGTTGTAGGGCAGCACCATTTCCTTCTTGCCGACCAGCTTGAAGTCAAAGCGGTCCATCTTGCCGGAGAACATCCACAGCTCGTCGTACAGCGACAGGCCGCCCAGGCTGGAGATGGGCGTGTCGTAGGCGAACTCGGGCGCCAGGCGCACGCGGCGCTGGCCGGGGGTGTAGCCCCAGGCGCGGCGCGGCTTTTGGTCCATGTCGAGGTAGTCGGCGATGCCGCTGCCCACGCCGGCCGAGCGCGCCGGTGCGCGGGTGATGGCATAGGTGCGCAGGTACATCTGCGGGTCGCGGTCGGCCTGCTCGGTCTGGTAGTAGGGGAATTCGGTGCGCGCCAGCTGCTCGGAGGTCATGGTCGGGCGGCCGGTGGAGTCGACCAGCCAGCCGCGCTGCGAGGGAAGGAACATCACGCCTTCGCCCTGGTAGCGCACATGCTGGTTCCACATCACCTCATAGCCGTTCTTCGGGATCGGAAACGGCAGGCCGCCCCGGCAGGCCACGTCGATGGCGTCATAGTTCTTCAAGCCCTTGCAGGAGACGGCGTTGCGCTCGTTGGCCTTGAGCACCTTTTCCGGGAAGGTCTCGGTGCGGTGGGTCGGGTAGACGTCGATGTAATAGGTGGCCGGGTGCTTCTTGATCAGGTATTTCTGGCCTTCCGACAGCTTGGCCGCGTGCTGATCGACGTTTTTCGCATCGATGCGGTACAGCGGCTTCTCGTCGCGGAAGGGGTCGGTGTACATGCCGCTGCCGGGCTGGTAGTCGGCGGGAATCTTGATCGGCGCGCCGGTGTACTCCGGAATCGTGCCCTCCTTGTTGCCGGCCTTGATCGCGCCAAAGCGCGTGAGCGTGCCGCCCAGTTGCTTGGCTTCTTCGGGGGAAACCTCCGCGTGGGCGGAGGCGAGCAGGCCGGTCAGCACGAGGGCGGCGAGGGTGGTGTGTTTCATCTGGAAAGTCTCCTGTTATGTGTCGGGTGGGGCTTCAGAATCCGGTTTTGTAGGTGAAGGCCAGCCAGCCCCGGTCGGTGTTGCCGACGCTGCCGTTGCCGCCCAGCAGGGCGGTGCCGCCGGGGTTGTATTTCGCCCGGGCCAGGATGTCGGCGTAGCGCAGCGTGAACTCGTGGCGCTGGCCGTAGGTGAGCTTGACGCCGATGGAGTAGGTCAGCGCCTTCTCGCTGCCGCCGCCGGCGCTGGCGGCATTGCCCTTGAGGCCGTAGTTGATCGACAGCGGCAGGTCCATGTCCCACGACGGCTTGATCTGCAGCCACTGCGGCGTGAAGTTCACCGCCACCGCCGCGTAATGCTTGCTGGAGCAGCCGTCGGCCTTGCCGCCCGAGCCGGCCACGCCGGGCGTCTCCAGCGCGCGGCAGGCACCGTGGCCCACGCCCTTGTACAGCTCTTCATGCGAGTTCACCCGCAGCAGCCGGCTGTAGGCCAGTTCGGCGGCCAGGCTGGCGGTGTCGAACAGGGCAGTCTTGGGAAACAGCATCACGCCGTTGACGATGGCATGCAGCGTGTCGCCGCGCGGGCCTTCGTTGTCGGCGGCGCTGATGCCGGTGGCGTTGAGCGCGCCGTCCTTGCGCACCGACAGCTCGGTGCCGACGCTGACCGGCCCGATCACGCGCGCCAGGCTGGCGCCGATGAGGGAGACGTTTTTCGGGTAGGCCAGGCGGTAGGCGCTCTGCGCGCCGAGGACCTGCGGCGAGAGCCAGGGCTGGTAGTCGTCAAAGCGCCGGTAGTACAGGCCCAGGGTCGATTCGATGGCCTCGGCGTTGTACTTGGCCGTGATGCCCCAGTTACCCGACTGCCCGGGCTTGACCGAAGGCCGCCTGGAAAACGCCAGGCCGTTGGCGGCCACGGGCAGCCTGTCCGGGCCTTCGAACAGCATGTCGGCCGGCGCGAAATAGGTGCCGCCGTAAGGCAGCCGGGTGGGTTTCCACTCGTAGAAATACTGGCCGGCCACGCTCAGGCTGTCGGTGATCTGGGCGCGGGCGGCAATCTGGCCGAGCGGCAAAAACACCTCCTTGGTCTCGATCCCCGGGCTGGTCGAGGCCTTCACGCCGTCGGCGGGCGCCTGTGAATACGAAATGGCGTGGGCGCCGAGCAGCAGTCCTTCGCCCCAGTAGTTGGTGTGGCGCCCGATCTTGACGTTGACCGGGGTTTCGCCCAGGCGGAAATTGCTCCAGACAAAAGCGTCGAGGAACTCGCCCGAAGGCCCCGTGACGTAGCGCTTGACGCTGCCGTTGTAGCGGTTGCCGATGTAGCTGGAGGAAAACCCCGGCGCGACGGTGCGCACGCTGGTGTCGTGGTAGGCCTGGTCGTTCCAGAAGGCGCCGCTGACGCGCGCGCCGAACTTGTTCTTGTAGTTCAGGTCCAGCTCGCCCAGCAGGTCGAGCCGGTTGGTGATGATGTCGCCCTTGTCGAACTTGCTGTCGGACTCGTCATAGGTCGGGTTGTTCAGGATGCGGCTGTCTGGCTTCTCGGTGCGCACGCCCAGGTTGTAGCGCACGGTGGTGTCGGCGCGCAGCGTGAGATCGGGGTTGCCGGTGTCGATCTCGATGGCGCCGGCGGCGCCGGACCAGGCCGCGATGGCGAGCGGGATCGCGGCCAGGGCCGGCGAATGGCGAAAGCGGATGCGCATGGGGTTGTCTCCTGTTGTTGTGTTGTTACAGCCGTCTCATCATCCGGCGGCACCGCTGCGCTGTCGCGCGCCGCCGATACCGATGAAATGCAAAAACTGTCTTTGGGACTTCACTTCTGCACGAAGGCGCGTTCCAGCACATAGTCGCCCGGCACCCCGACCTGCGGCGAGGCGCAAAAGCCGTGCGCGTCGAGCATGGCGCCAAGGTCGGCCAGCATGGCCGGGCTGCCGCACAGCATCGCGCGGTCGTGCGCCGGGTCCAGCGGCGGCAAGCCGATGGCCTTGAACAGCGCGCCGTTTTCAATGATGTCGGTCAGGCGGCCCTGGTTGTGGAAGGCTTCGCGGGTGACGGTGGGGTGGTAGATCAGCTTGCCGCGCAGCAGCTCGCCCAGGGCCTCGTGGCTTGGCAGGTCTTCGGTGATGAAGTGGCGGTAGGCCAGTTCGTCCACCCGCCGCACCCCGTGCACCAAGATGATTTTTTCAAAGCGCTCGTAGGTTTCGGGGTCGCGGATGATGGACAGGAAGGGCGCCAGCCCGGTGCCGGTGGCGAACAGGTACAGGTGCCGGCCCGGCCGCAGGTCGTGGATCACCAGGGTGCCGGTCGGCTTTCGGCTGACGAACACCTCGTCGCCGACCGCCAGGTGCTGCAGCCGCGAGGTCAGCGGCCCGTTTTGCACCTTGATGCTGAAGAACTCCAGGTGTTCCTCATGGTTGCAGCTGGCGATGCTGTAGGCGCGCAGCAGCGGCTTGCCGTTGACCGGCAGGCCAACCATGACGAAGTGGCCGTTTTCAAAGCGCAGCGACGCCTCGCGGGTGGTGCGAAAGCTGAAAAGGGTCTCGTTCCAGTGGTGCACGCTCAGCACGCGCGCGGTGTGCAGATTGCTCATGGCCGCCTTGGCTCAAAGCGCAGCGGCGTGGAAGTAGCGGATCTGCACGTCGTCGCCGTCGAACTTGTACAGCTCGATGCTGGGACGCGGCGGGGCGTCGCTGCCCACGGTCTTGTTGTGGTGGTAGCAGGCCGCTTCGCTGCCGGTCACCATGACTTCCTTCACGTCGATGCGCACCTTGCCGGCAAAGCGCTGCCACATGTCTTCCAGCGCGGCCCACCCTTCGAGCACCGGGATGCCGACATATTCGATAGTCATCTTGCCCGGCACCATGGCGTGGTACAGGGCAAACATCTCGTCCTTCTTGCCGGCGTTCCAGAGTTCGACCTGCTGGTGCAGAAAGGCGCGGATTTCTTGGGGGGTGCGTGTTGTCATCATCAGTCCTGGTTGTGAATAAGGCACCTGCCGTTGCGGGTGCCAAATCATTGTCGGGACGCTCTTGCGCCGGCGGCGGGCAAGCGCTATCGATGAAACCGGGAAAAGCATTTCCCAATCGACAGCGCCCCAGGCCCCGCGCCCCAAAGCTATGGGTCTGCATTTGGGCGATGTTTTCAAGCCCGCGCCGCGCCGCCGGGCTGCCTAGACTGAAGGCCGACTCTTTTTACCGAGAATGGCATGAACACCTCGACCCCCGATTCCTATGTCCACCGCCGTACCTGCCCGCTGTGCGAAGGCATGTGCGGGCTGAAGGTCACCGTGGCCGACAAGCAGGTCATCAGCATCCGGCCCGACCCTGACAATGCCTTCAGCCGGGGCCACATCTGCCCCAAGGGCACGACGCTGGGCGCCTTGCACCACGACCCGGACCGCCTGCGCCGGCCGATGCTGCGCGAGGGCAGCGAGTGGCGCGAAGTCTCCTGGGAGGCCGCCTTCGAGCGCATTGAGGAACTGGTGGCCGGCGTGCGCGAGCGCCACGGGCCCGACGCCTTTGCCTTCTACAGCGGCAACATGAGCAAGGGCGGCTTCGACACCAGCCGCTACACCGCCATGCTGGTGCGCCAGGGACGCTTTGCGCAGCGCTATTCGTCGAGCAGCGTGGACCAGCTGCCCAAGAACGTCACCAACTTCCTGATGTATGGCGACATGTGGAAGATGCCGATTCCCGACGTGGACCGCACGCACCTGTTCGTCATCTTCGGCGGCAACCCGGCCGCGTCCAAGGGCAGCATCTTTTCGCACCCGGACGCGATGGGCGCGATCAAGGCGCTGCGCGCGCGCGGGGGCCGCGTCATCGTGGTCGATCCGGTGCGCACCGGCACCGCGCAGGTAGCGGACCAGTGGATCTCGATCCGCCCCGGCGGCGACGCGGCCTTGCTGCTGGCCATCGCGCATGTGCTGTTTGCCGAGGACCGGGTGCGGCTCAAGCAGCTCGAAGGCCGGGTCAACGGCCTGGAGGAGCTGCGCACCGCGGCGCAGGCCTATTCGCCCGAGCGCGCATCGGCCTTTTGCGGCGTGCCGGAGGACGTCATCGTCCGGCTGGCGCGGGAGATTTCCGATGCGCCCAGCGCCGCCGTCTATGGCCGCATCGGCACCTGCACCCAGGAGTTCGGCACGCTGGCCTCGTGGCTGGTGGATGTGGTGGCCGCGCTGACCGGCAACCTGGATGCGGTGGGCGGCACGCTGTGGAGCACCCAGGTGGCGCCGCACCTGTCGCTGAACCCGCCGTACCCGCCTAATGCGCCGCTGCACGGCAAGCTGGTGCGCACGCGCGGCGTGCCCTCGGTGCTGGGCCAGGTGCCGGCCTCGTCCCTGGCCGAGGAAATCGACACGCCGGGTACTGGGCAGGTGCGCGGCCTGCTCACCATGGGCAGCAACCCGGTGCTGTCCGCGCCGGGCTCGGCGCGGCTGGACGCGGCCCTGCCGCTGCTCGAATGCATGGTCAGCATCGACCTGTACCGCAACGAGACCACGCGCCATGCGCATGTGATCCTGCCGGCCCTGTCGCCGCTGGAGCAGCCGCACTGGGATGTGTATGCCTGGCCGTTTTCCCTGAGCATCGGCGGGCATTACTCGCCCACGCTGTTCGAGCCCGAGGACCGCCCGCCCGAGTGGCAGGTGCTCACGCGCCTGGGCGCCATCATGGGCGGCAACCCGACAGCCGACCTGAACGCGCTGGACGACGCGTATTTCAGCGCCATGTGCGAGCAGACCGGCATTTCGCCCGAGGCCGCGCTGGCCGCGCTGCCGGCGCACGGCGGCGCCCGGGTGCTCGACCTGTGCATACGTGGCGGGCCGTTTGGCGAGCGCTTCGGCCAGAATCCGGGCGGGCTCACGCTGCAGACCTTTATCGACCAGCCGGACGGCATCATTCTCGGCATGGCCGGTCCGCAGGGCGACGCGGCACTGACCACGCCGTCGGGCCGCATCGAGCTGGCGCCGCCGCATGTACTGGCCGACCTGCCCCGGCTGGACAAGGCGATGGCCGCCGAGCCGCCCGCGCTGGTGCTGGTGAGCCGGCGCCACCTGCGCTCGCTCAATTCCTGGATGCACAACCTGGACACGCTGGTGCGCGGCAAGGAGCGCTGCACCCTGCACATCCACACGCAGGATGCGCAGCAGCTGGGCATCGCTGCATCGGACACAGTGGAGGTCAAAAGCGAAAGCGGCGCGGTGCAGGTAGCCGTCGAGATCACCGACGACATCCGCCCCGGCGTGGTGTCGCTGCCGCACGGCTGGGGCCATGGCGCGCCGGGCGCCCAGACCCGCGTGGCCGCGCAGCATGCCGGCGTCAACATCAACCTGCTGAGCCCGGGACCCTTTGTCGATGCGGCCTCGGGCAATGCGGTGCTCAACGGCATTCCGGTCAGCGTCACGCGGCTCGTCGATGCTTCCAGCGTTTTATCGACATCGCCGGCGGCACACGGCCCGCGCAGCGCCGATAAAGTGGCTGGATGACCGGAACCGCCCCTCCTGGCGCACCGCACGAAGCCAGGTCCTTTTGCCGCATGTGCATCGCCGCCTGCGGCGTGGTGCTGACCATCGAGCAGGGCCGCATCACCGGCATCCGGGGCGACAAGGACCACCCGATCAGCAGGGGCTACGCCTGCTTCAAGGGACTGCAGGCGGTGGACGCCCACCATGGCGCGTCGCGCCAGCTGCACACGCTGGGGCGCGCTGCGGATGGCACGATGCAGCGCGTGGACACGGAGCAGGCGCTGGACGACATCGCGGCGCGGCTGGCCGCCATCATCAAGCGCGACGGCCCCAATGCCGTGGCGCTGTTTCGCGGCACCGCCGCTTTTCACAACTCGACCGCCTTTCGCATGCATGGCGAGTTCCTACGGGCGCTGGGTTCCTCGTCGCTCTACACCACGCTGACCATCGACCAGTCGGCCAAGTACATCGCGGCGGGCCGGCTGGGTTCCTGGCATGCCGGCCAGGTGCATATCGACGACGCCGAAGTCTTGCTGGTGTTCGGCTGCAACCCGCTGGTGTCGCATTCGGCCGGCGGCATGCTGGTCAGCGACCCGACCCGGCGTCTGAAAGCGGCGCGGGCGCGGGGGCTCAAGCTCATCGTCGTCGATCCGCGCCAGACCGAAACGGCGCACCATGCCGACATCTTCCTGCAGCCGCTGCCGGGCCAGGACCCTGTGATTGCCGCCGGGCTGCTGCGCCTGATCCTGGAGGCCGACAGGCACGATGCGGCGTTCTGCGCCCAGCATGTCGAGGGGTTAGAGGTGCTGCGCCGCGCTGTCGATCCCTTCACACCGGACGAGGTAGCCCGGCGCGCCGGCATTGACGCCGGGGCCTTGCGGGCGGCTGCGGACCTGTTTGCGGCTCCCTCGCGGCGCGGCGCGGTCATCACCGGCACCGGCACTAGCATGGCGCCGCGCTCGAACCTGGCCGAGCACCTGATCCAGTGCCTGGACGTGGTCTGCGGTCATTTCAAGCGGGCGGGCGAGCCCATGCCGCACCACGACCCACTGCAGCCGCCCGTCACCTGGCACGCCGACGTGGTGGCGCCGACCCGGCCCTGGGAGGCGTTGCCGCCCAGCCGCATTCGCGGGGTCGGCCAGCTCTACGGCGAAAAGCTCACCGCCACGCTGGCCGACGAAATCCTGACGCCGGGGCAGGGGCAGATCAAGGCGCTGATCGTCGATGGCGCCAACATCGCCAACTCGGTGCCTGACAAGGCGCGCATGCTCGAAGCGCTGCGCTCGCTGGAGTTGCTTGTGGTCATCGACCCGCACCTGAGCACCACCGCCGAAGAAGCGCACTATGTGTTCTCACCGAAACTCCAGTACGAGCGCGACGACCTGCCGCTGACGCTGGGCAAGCCGCTGTACCCCGACGCCTGGACGCAGTTCGCGCCAGCGGCCATCGCGCCACCGGCAGGCAGCGACGTGATCGACGACTGGCAGGTGTTTTTCGCGCTGGCCCAGCGGCTCGGCCTGAACATGCGCTACGGCGGCCAGCCGCTGGCGCTGGACCGGCTGCCGACCTCGGAGGAACTGCTGGCGCTCGGCCTGGAAAGGGCAACGGTCACGCTGGAGGCCATCAAGCAGAGCCCCGGCGCTGTCTGGGACCGGCGCGACCAGCCCGCCACCGTGCAGCCGGCACGGCCGCAGGCCGGGCGTTTCGCCGTGGTGCCGCCCGACGTGGTGGCGGAACTCGCCGAAGTCGCCACCCAGCAGCCGCCGGAGCCTCAAGCGGATGACATGGCCCAACCCGCTTTTCACCTGATTGTGCGCCGCATGCGCGACGTGAACGGCTCCATCGGCATGGAGACTGAAAGCATCCGCCAGCGCAACCCCTACAACCCGCTAAACATGAACCCGGCAGACCTGCAGCGCCTCGGCCTGACCGCCGGCCAGCGGGTGCAGATCCGCGCCGAGTACGGCGAGATCGTCGCCATCGTCAAGCTGGATGACACGCTGCGCGGCGGCGTGGTGTCGATGAGCCACAACTGGGGCCGCGCCGACAACGAGCCTGCTAGCTACGAGCGCCACGGCGCATCGACCAACCGTCTGGTGCGCAACGACCGTGTTTTTGAAGCCATCAACGCCATGCCGCGCATGTCCGCCATTCCCGTGACGATTCAAGCCTGCTGATTACCAACTACTACCAACCGAGACAGAGGAAGCTGAACCATGGACAGATTGAAAGACAAGGTCGCCTGCATCACCGGTGCGGGCAGCGGCATCGGGCGCGCCACGGCGCTGCGCTTTGCCAGCGAGGGCGCGAGCGTGCTGGTCACCGACCTGCGCGGCGAGGCGGCCGAGGCCGTGGTGGGCGAGATCGAGGCGGCGGGCGGCAAGGCTCTGGCGATGGCCGTCGATGTCGCCCAGGAAGACCAGCTCGCGGCCATGATCGCCCTGACGGTCTCCCACTTCGGGCGCATCGACATCCTCTACAACAACGCCGTCAACACCTCGGGCAAGGGCAAGGCCGACAAGGACTTCCTGGCTTTTGACACCGAGCGCTTCTTTGATGTGGTGCGGGTCAATGTGCTGGGCGGCGTGCTGGCCAGCAAGATGGCGATTCCGCACATGCTGGCCCAAGGCGGCGGCTCGATTTTGTTCACCTCGTCCACCAGTTCGCTAGGCGGGGACGTGGCGCAGTTCAGCTACGGCGGCTCCAAGGCGATGGTGAACTGGTATGTGCAGACGATTGCCGCCACCTTCGGCAAGCAGGGTATCCGCTGCAACGCCATCCTGCCCGGCGTGATCCAGACCCCGGCGCAGCAGGCCTGGGCCAATGAGGCGATGGATGCGGCTTTTCTGGACCTGCACAACGTGCCGCGCCTGGGCAAGCCCGAGGACATCGCCGCGCTTGCGCTCTTCCTGGCCTCGGATGAATCGGCCTACATCAACGGCACCCTGATGCGCTCGGACGGCGGCATGAGCTGCACCGTGCCGTACGTGCAGGTGGTGCGCAACTTATTAACTGTGAAGGAAGCTTGACCATGGGACAGAAGCAAGAAGCCATTGTTCGCGAATTCTTATCCGCCTGGGGCGACGGCGAGCGCGTGCCGGACATTCAAAAAATCACCTCCATGTTCGCGCCCGACGGCCGCTGGGAGCTGTATATCCCGGGCGGCCCGGTGATTCAGGGGCGCGAGGCGATTGCCGCCGAGATCGAGCGCCAGCTGGGCTATGTGTCCTTTCCCCATTGCGGCACCCTGCACATGGTGTCCAGCGACCACATGGTGGCCACCGAGCGCCTGGACCTGTTCATCCGCAACGGCAAGACCGTGCGCCATGCGCTGATGGCGATGTTCGAGCTTGATGACGACGGACTCATCACCGCATGGCGCGAGTACTTCGACACCTACGACCTGTCGCGCCAGACCGGGGCGGACCCGGCGCGGCTGTCGGGGCTAGAGGCGGCGCAGGCTTGAATGGCTGATCGCTGAAGAAGGCCGCCGGCTCTTTTTCATATCCATCGGGGTTTGGCGCATTCCCCGATGGCATTTTTCCCCATCGGCTATCGAGCCCATCGTCCGCCCCGATTCCCCGGCCCCGATTTCCCATTCCATCGCAGGCCCGACCACAACGGCACTTGCGCGTCCGGGACCAAATTCGAAGGCACGCTTTTGCATCGAAATTGCCTTTGATGCAATCTCCGCCTGCACAAGATGCTATTTAAAACATAGCAATGTGATGGCGCGACGGGCTAATCCGGGCCAACCTTCCCTGCATCAGGATCCATCGCGGACACGATTGCGCCACGCCCTGGGCGCAGGGAAATTGCCGCTCAAGGCAGCTCAAACGCGATGCAATATGCCATCTGAGACAGAAATGCTTTTTTTGAACACATCTAAGTAGAAACGTGAATAAGCAAAACAAATTTTTAATACAGAATTCAATTCGGATTGCAGAATTTACTTGCTGTGGAAATTAGCCGGAAGTTGTTGAACAGGTATGCGGCAGTTTGGGAGCACGGCATCGAAGTGGGTTCTGCATGGCGCGAGGGGTAAAGAAGGAAGACAACACAGGGCGGTCGCACTGGCTTTGAGGGCTTGCGCCGCAGCCCGGCAAAACCACCACAGGATGGAAAAGGATGATGAAGATGACCCGGAAATACAAACCAGCCCAAGCGCTGTTCATTCGAAAAACACTGGGCGTTGCGGCGGCTCTGGCCTGTAGCTCGGCGGCCATGGCCATTGAGATTGATTCTGGCAACGAGGATGTGAAAATCCGCTGGGATAACACAGTGCGCTACAACCTGGGCATGCGCATGGAAGGCCAGGATGCGCGAATCCTGGCCAATCCTTCGTACGACGAGTCCGATGCCAAGTTTGGCAAGCATGACATCGTGACCAACCGCCTTGACCTGCTGAGCGAGGTGGACGTGAATTACAAAGGCACGTTTGGCGCTCGCGTCAGCGGCTCAGCCTGGTATGACAGGGCTTACGACGACCACAACGTGACGTCGCCCGCGCGCGGCGTCACCAGCTACCTGGGCAACCAGTACAACGGTAAGGTCTCGCGCTTTGTCAACGGACCGTCGGCTGAGTTTCTCGACGCGTTCGTCTGGAGCAACTTCAACCTCGGGGTGGTGCCGGTCAATGTCAAGCTCGGGCGGCATTCGCTGTACTGGGGCGAGGGCTTGCTGCTGGGCGCCCATTCGGTGGCCTATTCCCAGGCGCCGGTCGATGGCCAGAAGGCTGTCTCCAGCCCCGGCATCGAGACCAAGGAGGTGTTTCTGCCCATCAACCAGCTGTCCTTCAAGGCCCAGCTCACCGGCGACCTGACCGTTGCCGGGCAGTACGCGCTGGACTGGAAACCGACCCGCGCGCCCAACAGCGGCACCTACCTGATGGGCGCCGACACCGTGCCCGATGTGGACCGGCTGCACATCAACGGCCCGTTTTCCGCGCTCAAGCTTGGCGCGACAGAGCCGAAAAAGCGCGGCAACTGGGGCCTGAGCGCGCGCCTGAACGTCGAGCCGATCAATTCGACCTTTGGCCTGTACTACCGCCAGTTCAACGACTACAGCCCGGAAAGCGGCCTGCAGTTCCTGAGCTTTGCCGGACCGCTGCCGACGACTTTTCGCTTCAACTATCCCAAGGATGTCAAGCTCGTCGGCGCCAGCTTTGCCCGCGCCATCGGCCCGGTCAGCTTTGGCTCGGAAGTCTCGTACCGCATGAACGGGCAGCTCAACTCGAAAACCACCTTCACGAACTACGCCGGCATGGACGTCCTGGACACCGGCGCGCGCGGCGACACGCTGCATGCGGTGGTCAACGGCGTGTACCTGCTGCCCAAGACACCGCTGTGGGATACCGGCAGCCTGGTGGCCGAGCTGGCTTACAGCCGGCTGCACAAGGTCACCGCCAACGAGGCCCTGTACCGCGGCGCGGGCAATATGGTGGCTGGCCCCGGCGGCGCGCTGGCCTGCACGAAAACCGGCGCTGGCAATGCCCCGGGCGACAAGTCCGACTACTGCTCAACCCGCAACTTCTGGCAAGTGGCGGTCAACTTCACGCCGCAGTACTTGGGCGTGCTGCCATCGTGGGACCTGGACCTGCCGATCACGCTCAACTATGGCATCAAGGGCGTGTCCGCGGCTGCCGGCGGTGGCGCCGAAGGGGTGCTGGGCTGGTCGGTGGGCGCGAAGATGACCTACCAGACCAAGCACGAATTTTCCCTGCGCTATTCGGACAGTCGTGCACCGAGCAAGTACAACGTTGCCGGAAACCAGCTCATCGGCGGCGGAGCTGCCGGCAGCACCCTCGGCGCGACGGACCGCGGCTGGCTCGTCTTTACCTACAAGACCTCCTTCTAACACCGAACCCATTGGAGACAGAATCATGAAACTCAAGCAAACACTCTGCGCCACCGCGCTGCTGATGCTGGCCGCCCCCGGCTTTGCCGCCGTCAGCGCCGAGGAAGCCAAAAAACTCGGCACCACGCTGACCGAATTTGGCGGCATCAAGGCGGGCAATGCCGATGGCAGCATTCCGGCTTATACCGGCGGCATCGCCACGCCACCGACTGATTACAAGCCGGGCAGCGGCGCCTGGGCCGATCCATTCAAGGCCGACAAGCCCCTGTTTCGCATCGATTCCAAGAACATGCAGCAGTACGCCAGCAAGCTCAGCGAAGGCCAGATGCACCTGATGAAGCTCAACCCGAGCTACTACATCGACGTCTATCCGACGCACCGCACGGCGAGTTTTCCGGACAAGGTGCTCAAGGCCACGGTGCGCAACGCGACCACCTGCAAGCTGGTCAAAGAAGGCCTGGCCGTTGAGACGCTGTGCCGTGGCGGCCTGCCGTTCCCCATCCCCAAGACCGGCCAGGAAGTGATGTGGAACCAGTCGCTGCGCTACCAGGGCGACACCGCCATCACCACCTCGTCATCGCGCTCATGGGTCGTCGATTCAGCAGGAACGCCGACCATGACGGCGCAGCAGCAGACGTTCACGGACGGTGTCTGGTACCAGACCGAACAGGAAGACCGCGACCCGACCATGGCTTGGCGCGTGTATTCCGTGACCACGGCGCCGGCGCGTAAGGCGGGCGAGGCCACCGGCCTGGTCGATTACATCGACCCGGTGGACAAGCCGCGCCGCGCCTGGAGCTACACCCCGGGCCAGCGCCGCGTCAAGCAGTCCCCCGAGTTCGCCTACGACACGCCGGTGGCCAGCATGGGCGGCGTGACGCTGTTCGACGAGTTGTTCGTCTTCTCGGGCAAGATGGACCGCTTTGACTTCAAGCTCAACGGCATGAAAGAGATGTACCTGCCCTACAACTCCTACAAGAACGTCTTTGAATGCCCGGCGCCTGCCATGGCGCTGATGCCCAAGTTTGCCAACCCGGCCTGCGAGCGCTGGGAACTGCACCGCGTGTGGGTCGTCGAAGCCACGCTCAAGCCCGGCATGCGCCACGCGTATTCCAAGCGCGTCTATTACTTTGACGAAGACATGACCGGCGCGGCCAACTACGATGCCTACGACCAGAACGGCCAGATCTACCGCACGATGTTCAACGGCATGATCAACCTGTATGACAAGAAATTGCCATGGGCCGTGCGCCAGGTCATCTATGACTTCAACAAGGGCATGTATGCCTACACCAACGATGTCACGGTCGGCGGCTACCAGGTTCCGGACAAGGCCAAATCGGAACGGGAGCTCAACCCCGAGGCCATCGTGGCACGCGAGACGGCACGATGATCCAGACGGCTGCCAGGACCTGCAAAATGACCATGCGATCCCGCCCTCTGGTGGCCAGCCTGCTCATTGCGGGATCGGCGCTCGCCCTGGGGGCGGTGCCCGGCGTTCAGCGCACCAGCCTGCCCGACCCGCTCGATGTCCCCACGCAACCGTCCGAGTTCGCCAGCAAGGGCCTGACCAGCGGCATCGCACGGCAGGGCAAGCAGCTGATCGCCGTCGGGCCGCGCGGTCTGATCATGGTGTCCAATGACGAAGCGGTCACCTGGAAACAGGTGGTCAGCCCGGTCAGTTCGGACTTGGTGTCGGTCAAGTTCACCGGGGAAGGCAGCGCCTGGGCCATCGGGCATGACGCGGTCGCGCTGCACACCAGCGACAGCGGCGCCAGCTGGCAAAAGGTGCTCGACGGACGGTCGGTGCTCAAGCTGCTGCGCACCACCTACACCGCCCGCGCCAAGGCGGGCAATGCCGCCGCCGAGGCGCTGCTGCCGGAAATCGAGCGTTCCGTGGCGCAGTCGGCCACGCCGGATGCGTTGCCATCACCGTTTCTGGACGTCTGGTTCGCCGATGCCAGCGAAGGCTATCTGGTGGGCGCGTTCGGGCTCATCCTGCACACCACCGACGGCGGCAAGCAATGGGAGCCGTCGATCGAGCAGCTGGACAACCCGCGCAGTTTCCATTTGTATGCCGTCACCGGCGAAGGTGGCGAGCGCTACATTGCCGGCGAGCAAGGCCTGCTGCTGCGCCTGGATGCTGCTTCCCGGCGTTTCGTGAAGGTTGAAACGCCTTACGCCGGAACTTACTTCGGCCTCAATCTCAATGGCCCGCGCCTCGTGGCTTTTGGCTTGCGTGGCAATGCCTACGTGCAGCCCACTAGGGGCGCTGCCTGGAACAAGATCGAAACCGGCGTCGATGCCCATATCGTTGCCGCCGTCAACCTGCGCGACGACCAGCTGATGCTGGTGTCGCAAGCCGGCCAGGTGTTGGCCATCTCGCCCGACCTGCGCAGCACGACCGTGCTCAAAACTCCGTTCATGGGCGAGGTGCTAGGCGCCGTTGCCAGCGGCCCCAGGCGCATCGCGCTGGCACGACTGAACGGCGTGGGCGCCATCGAGATCGGCGACAACGCCGCTTTTGAGTTGCCGCCCATCCGCTGACACGAAACCATGAAAGAGACACCACTATGAGCGGCCACGCCGGCAACCCCGCCATGCCCGTAATCCGGGACTTGCGCGATTTCGATCCGCGTTCCGGCAACTGGCTGGAACGCGTCATTTTCAACAACCGTGCGCCGGTGCTGCTAGCCTGCCTGATCGCGACCTTGATTCTCGGCTTTTTCGCGCTGCGGCTCGATGTGAATGCAAGTTTTGAGCGGATGATGCCCTCATCCAGCCCGTACATCAAAAACTACCTGGCCAACAAGGCCGAGTTGCCCGGCTTGGGCAACACCATCCGCATCGTCGTCGAGAACAAGACCGGCGACATCTATGATGCCGAGTACCTCGACACGCTGCGCAAGCTCAACGACAAGCTTTACCTCGTTCCGGGCGTTGACCGCTCCTGGATGAAGTCGCTCTGGATGCCCATTGTTCGCTGGCGCCAGGTGACGGAGGAGGGCATCACCGGTGGTGCCGTCATGCCGGCCGACTACAGCGGCACGCCCGCGTCCATCGAAATGCTGCGCACCAATATTTCCAAGGCCGGCATTGTCGGCAGCCTGGTGGCCAACGACCTGAAGTCCACCATGATCGTCACGCCGCTGCTGGACATGCATCCGCAGACCGGCCAGCCGCTGAACTACGGAGAATTCTCAAAAACGCTGGAGCGCGACATCCGCTCGTTCCAGAGCGACAAGGTGGGGGTCTACATCGTCGGCTTTGGCAAGATCGTGGGTGACCTGATCGACGGGCTGTACAAGGTGATGCTGTTTTTCGGTGTTTCCGTGGCGGTGGCGGCCGTGTTTGTCTACTTCTATACCCGCTGCCTGCGCAGCACAGTGCTGCTGGTGACGGTCGCCGTGTCGGGCGTGGTCTGGCTGCTGGGCCTGATGCACCTGCTGGGCTACCAGCTCGACCCGTACTCCATCCTCGTGCCTTTCCTGATCTTTGCCATCGGGCTGTCGCACGGCGCGCAGAAGATGAACGGCATCCTTCAGGACGTGGGGCGGGGCACGCACAAGTATGTGGCGGCCCGCTACACCTTTCGCCGCCTGTTCATGGCCGGGCTGACTGCGCTGCTGACCAACATCGTCGGCTTCGCAGTGCTGATCATCATCGACATTCCGGTGATCCGCGACCTGGCCATCACCACCAGCATCGGCGTCACGGTGCTGATCTTCACGAAGCTGGTCTTGATTCCGGTCACCCTGTCCTACATCGGCGTGAGCCCGGCCGCCGCAAAACGCGCGCTTGTCGAAGACCGAGATGTCGAACAGGGGCGGGGCATGCTCGCCACGCTGTGGCAAGGGCTGGACCGGCTGACGGAGCGCAAGGGCGCCATCATTGCCATTTCAGTGGCTTGCCTGCTGACGGCCATCAGCGCCTGGGTCATGCGCGACCTGCGCATCGGCGACCTCGATCCGGGCGCGCCTGAGTTGCGCGCCGATTCGCGCTACAACCAGGACAGCGCCTTCATCACCCAGCACTACGGCTTGTCGAGCGACCAGTTCGTCGTGATCATGAAGACCGACGAGGACGGCTGCCGCTACTACGAATCACTGCGGCTGATGGACCAGCTGGCGCTGCAATTGCGCCAGATGTCCGGCGTGCAGGCCACCAACTCGATGGCCGACATGACGCGTTTCATCACCTCTGGCCTGTCCGAGGGCAGCGGCAAGTGGCTCACACTTAGCCGCGATCAGGCAATTACGAATGCGGCGGTGTCGGCTGCCATGATTGCCTCGCCCGACATCACCAACCAGAAGTGTTCGGTCTCGCCCTTGATCGCCTACCTGAGCGACCACAAGGCCGACACGCTGGCGCGCGTGCTCAAGGTGAGCGAAGATTTTGCCGCGCGCTACAACGCGCCCGAAGGGGCGCAGCAGCCGACGCGCTTCCTGCTCGCGGCTGGCAGCGCCGGCATCGAGGCAGCGACCAACATCGAAGTCGAGCGCGGCGTGATCAAGATGTACCTGGCCGTCTATGGTGCCACCGCCTTGCTCTGCCTGCTGACCTTCCGCAGCCTGCGCGCCACCATTGTGGCGATGATTCCGCTGATCATCACGACCATTCTTTGCAAGGCCCTGATGGTGTGGCTGGGGATCGGACTGAAGGTGGCGACGCTGCCGGTGATTGCGGTGGGCGTGGGCGTGGGCGTGGACTATGCCCTGTACCTGCTGAGCGTGCAACTGGCAATGCAGCGCCAGGGCGCCACCCTCAAGGCCGCCTATCGCCGCTCGCTGGACTTCACCGGCCGCGTCGTGGCGCTGGTCGGCCTGACGATGGCCGCCGGCGTGATCACCTGGGCCTGGTCGCCGATCAAGTTCCAGGCCGATATGGGCATCTTGCTCAGCTTCATGTTCCTGTGGAACATGGTTGGCGCGCTGGTACTGATCCCGGCGCTGTCGCATTTCCTGCTCAACCCCAAGCCCAAGCAGGTGGCCGCTGGCCTGAAGCCGTCGCTGGCGACCTGACCCTGATTCTTACAATAAACCGGAGTGGACAATGTTTGATTTACTGATGAGCGCCGACATGATGGTGGCCGACCCCGACGGCATGGCCGATCTGCTGATCTCTAAGCTGGGCATCCATGGGCATCCGCGCTGGCGCCAGGCCTTTGAAGACCATCCCTACATTGCGCATTTCCTGCGCGTGCACAAGTCGTTGGCGATCTCGCCGACCCGCGTCGAGCCGCAGTGGCATCTGGACAAGCCCAACTTGGGCGATCCGATGTTCCACGATTTCCTGGACAGCCTGATGGCCTACCAGGGCGAGCACCGCCCGATGCTGACGCACTCCATCGTGCTGACGCTGCCGCAGGAGCGTTTCTCCGCGCTGGTGGACAAGCTCATGCGCCGCAAGCTGCGCTTTCGCCTGGCGCAGCGCACGCCTGACATGCCGTTCGACCGGCTGTGGCTGGGCGTGACGCCCGAGGACCCGCATTACGAACCGTCGGTGGACGGCGGCCTGTGCATCGAGGTCATGTGCAACGAGCCCCTGCAGCTGCCGGCCGAAACCTTCACGGTTCCAGCGCCGCAGCTGCCCAATCCGGAGCCGGGCCAGATGGTGCGCGTCTCGGCGCGCGGCTACCTGGTGCGCGACCTGGACGAAACACTGCGCAAGATCTCGGCCAACCTGGACTGGGAGCCCAGCGCGCCCGTGCAGGCGCTGGAGCAGGAAGGCTACCGCAAGGCGACGATGAAGTTCGGCCTGGCCAACAGCGCCTCGCTGGACGTGATCGAGGCCACGCGCTGGAACAGCGATGCCGGGGTTTACCTCAATTCCTGGGGCCCCGGCCCTTACTACATCCGCATCGCCGTCAACGGCCTGGCGGCCAAGGCCGAGGACCTGAAGGCGCGCGGCACGCGCTTCACCTGGATCGAGGCGTCGGAGGCCGTCGGCGGCAAGTCGCTGATCCGCATCGACCCGGCTGAGCTGCGCGGCCAGCTTTTTGAGTTCCACGAACTTTGATCACCATGGAATCGATGACCATGCATGCTGCAACCTCAACCTTGCCGGTGGGCAAACCGCTTGAACCGGCGGTTTCCATCAAGCGCGACGGCCTCATCGGCTGGATCGTCCTGAACCGACCGGGGCAGATCAATGCCATCAATGACGACATCCGCAGGGGCGTGCCGCAGGCGCTGGCCGAGCTCGATGCCGACGCCGGGATTTGCGTCATCGTCATCCGTGGCGAAGGCGCGCGCGGCTTTTGCGCCGGCGCAGACATCAAGGAAAGCCGCGGTCAGGAAACCTCGCTGCAGGTGCGACGCCGGATGGAAAAAACCCGCTGGATCGAGGCGCTGGACCGCACCGAAAAGCCGGTGATTGCCGCGATTCACGGGTTCTGCATGGGCGGCGGCATGGAGCTGGCGTTGGCCTGCGACATCCGCTTTGCCGCTCCGGACGCGGTGTTTGCGCTGCCCGAAACCGGCCTGGGCCTGATTCCGGGCGGCGGCGGCACCCAGCGTCTGTCACGCCTGGTGGGCGCCGGCCGGGCCATGGACATCCTGCTGACTGGCGAACGCATAAAGGCCGAGGAAGCCCGCGCCATCGGTTTGGTGAGCCGGGTGGCCACCTCGTGCGAGACCTTCGTCAACGAGGTGGTTGCGCTGGCCTCCCAGATTGCCGCCAAGCCGCCAATGGCCACCGCTTTTGTCAAGCAGGCTGCTCGCGCGGCAACCCGAGTGGACCTCAAGAGTGGCCTGGACCTGGAGCTTGAACTGTTCTCGCTGCTGGCGCCGATGCAGGATGTCAAGGAAGCCGCTGCGGCTTTTCGCGAGAAGCGCGCAGCCCAGTTTTGCGGTCATTGAAAATGGAAGAAAAAACGATTACACACCGAAAACTGGCCGGCCGGGTGGCCATCGTCACAGGGGCCGGCAACGGCCTGGGTGCCGAGTGTGCCAAGGTGCTGGCCTTGCACGGCGCACGCGTGGCGGTGACGGATATCAATCTGGCGGCGGCGCAGGAAGTGGTGGCCGCCATCGAGGCGCAAGGCGGTCAGGCCCTGGCGGTCAAAACTGATGTCAGCCTGGAGGCGGACATCAAGGCCATGGCCGCTACCGTGTCGGCGCACTGGGGCCGCATCGACGTGCTGCTCAACAACGCCGCCGCACTGGACACCCAAACCCGCCATGCCGACCGCGATGTCTGCCATGTGGAGATCGAGGCCTGGGACTGGACCATGGATGTCAATGCGCGCGGCGCGATGCTGTGCTGCAAGCATGTGATTCCGGAGATGCTCAAGACCGGCGGCGGCTCCATCATCCACAACTCCTCGGGTTTTGGCGTGATGGGCGATGCTTCGCTGACCGCCTATGCCTGCTCCAAGGCGGCCTTGCTGGCGCTGAGCCGCATGGTGGCCGCGCAGTACGGCAAGCAGGGCATCCGCTCCAACGCCATCGTCATCGGCTTCGTGCTCAACGAGCATGCGCAAAAATCGGTTCCCGAGGAGATCAAGCAGATCCTGCTGGACCAGCACCTGACGCCCTCGCTGGGCAGCCCGCGCCAGATCGCCGATGTGGTGGCTTTCCTGGCCAGCGATGAAGCGTCTTTCGTCACCGGGCACACCATGATGGCCGACGGCGGCTTCACCAGCCACGCGCCGTCGCTGGTGCCCATGCGCCAATTTTTTGAACGACAAGGAAGTAACAAGTTATGAGCCTTTCCCTGCATTCCGTCCTCGTGGCCCAACACGGGCGCATGCTGCGCAACATCCTGACCTGGCTCGACAAGGCCCAGGCCCACGCCCAGGCCAAATCGAGCGACAGCGCCGACTACCTGGCGCTGCGCCTGGCGCCGGACATGCTGGCCTTTGACAAGCAGGTCCTGATCGTCTGCGAGGTCGCCAAGCTCGGCGCCTCGCGCCTGTCGGGCGTGGAAATGGCGGCATCGGCCCACGAGGACACGACGCTGCAGCACCTGCGCCAGCGCATCGAGCAGACCCTGGCCTGGCTGGAAACGCTGAGCCAGGCGCAGATCGATGACAGCGGCGTCCAGGAGATCATGGTGCCGCAGCGCGGCAAGGAAGCCCTGGTGTTTGACCGTCCTGATTTTGTCCAGCGCTGGGTGCAACCCAACTTTTTCTTCCATGCCACGACCATTTACGCGCTGCTGCGCCACGCCGGTGTCGAACTGGGCAAGGCCGACTACCTCGGAGTTCACTGACCCCGAGGGCCTGGTGCAGGCCAGCCCTTGACGCGACAACGGCCCTTTCGGGCCGTTGTCGCGTCAAGGGCGGACTTTCATCCGCAAAAGAATTTCAGCTTCTCGTGGGCTGGTCGGGCAGCAAGTGCGTGATGCGGGTGAACAGTTGGCGAAACGCTTCGCCCGACAGGTCGCCAAAACGCGGGTCGTTGTTGCGCTCAAACGCCTCTGCAATGTCCTTCCAGTCGTCAGCCAGCAAATGCTGACGGGCCAGCAGCAGCAGGGTGCTTTCTTCCAGGCCCATGTGCGTCCAGGTGGCTTCGGCATAGGCGTCGAGTTCGGCCATCAGGCGCTCCAGCGCCCCCGCGCGCTGTGCGGCGCAATCGGCAATCGCCTCGCCGATGCGGCCGATGGCGGCGTACTCGGCTGCGTGCTGGGCTTCGAGCGCTTCAATTACCGCCTGGCTCTGGGGATGGCGCTGCAGCAGCCGAACGTGAAGGTACTGCTCTTCCTTGGGGTGGTGCAGTTTTTCCGGAAAGTCATGCAGGTACTGCAGCATGCGCTGCAGGCTGGAAATATCAGGCGCGCCGCTCGCTTCATGTGCCAGCCGGGCCAGGTCGCGCATGCCGTTGATGACCACGGCCAGCGACCGGTGTTCGTCTCGGATCAGTCCCAGGGCTTGTTCGGCGTGCGACAGCGGCTCGTTGGCTTCGACCCGGGTGATGAGCAGCGGCACATGCGTGGCGCGCAGCACCCGCTCGGTCTGCGAGCCGTGCAGCCAGCCGCGCAAACCGCGTTCGCCGTGCGAAGCCATGACGATCAGGTCGCAGCCCAACGTCTGCACCGCGTCTAGGATGGCCTGGGCCGGCCGGTCGGCCACCTCGGCATGCAAGGTGCAGACAACCCCCTGGGCCGCTGCGCTGGCGGCGGCCTTGGCCAGGAGGGCGCGCGAATCGCCCACGCTCTGCTCGGTATAGACCGAGGTGTCGAGATGGCGCCACAGGGCGCCTTCGTCGGTGGCGCCAAAATTGGGAATGGCGTGAAAAAAGCTGATGCGTGCGTTCAGGCACTTGGCCAGCTGAACCGCCTGGGTGGTGTTGGACGCCGACAGCGAGGTGCCGTCCAGCGGCACGAGCAGGTTTTGATACATGGGTCTTTCGGGTTGATCAGGTCGCGTCGCGGGTGGCGGCTTCATAGGCCTTGAGGTCGAAGTCCGGGGCCGACACCTCCTCGGCGGTCAGGCGCGGCGCACGGGAGAGCACCTTGCGCGCCGCCATGTGGTCGGCCGGCCGGTTGCAAGACTCCACCGCCACCAATTGGCCAAGGCGAAAGCACAGCACGCTCAATTTGCGACTTTCGGCAGAGCCCAGCAATACGGTTTGGTCGTGGCCGTCCGAAAGGCCGGCGATCTGCAGCTTCAAGTCGCCCTGATCAGTCCAGAACCAGGGCAGGGCGCCGTAAGGCACGGATTTGCCTATCAGGCGAGCGGCAACGTTGCGTGCCTGGTCAACGGCGTTTTGAACTGATTCGAGTCGAATCGGCACCGCGCTTAGCGGGCTGTGAAAGCTCACCACGTCACCGATGGCGGAAATCGCCGGATCGCTGGTCATAAGGTGCGCATCCACGCAAATGCCGTTGGCCACTTTCAAGCCGGCTTCTGCCGCCAGTTCGGCGTTGGGCACAACGCCAATGCCATACACCACCAGGTCGGCGGTCAGCCCAATGCCGTCGCCCATCTGAACGCCGGTGACCTTGCCCTCGACGCCGAGAATCCCCGTCACGGTCTGGCTGTAGTTCATGGTCACGCCCCAGCCGATGTGGGCGTCGCTGAACAGCTCGGACATGGGCCTGGACAAGGCGCGCGCCATCGGGCGCGTTCCCAGTTCCACCACCTGCACCGACACGCCTTTGGCAGCGGCCACTGCCGCGAATTCAAGGCCGATGAAACCGGCGCCAATCACCACCGCATTGCGGGCCGCGGCCAGCCGGGGCGCCAGCGCTTGTGCATCGGCCAGCGTGCGAATGCCCAGTACGCCGTCGAGCTCGATTCCTGCAATGGCCGGCACGCGGTTGCGCGCCCCGGTGGCCAGCACCAGGTGGTCGTAAGGCACCTGCTCGCCGCTGGCCAGCACCACGCAGTGGGCAGTCCGATCGATGCGGGTCACGCTGGCCTGGATCAGTTCGACACGCTGCTGGTCGAACCACTCGGGTGGCCGAAAGCGCAGCGCGGCCGTGCTGATCTTGCCCAGCAAATAAGCCTTGGACAGCGGCGGGCGCTGGTAAGGGACACCTGGCTCATCGCCCAGCAGCGTGATCTGGCCTTCAAAGCCCTCCTGGCGCAGCGAAGCCGCCACTTGGTAGCCGGCCTGGCCGGCGCCCACGATCACCACTTTGTTGACGGTCATGCGAATCCTTTCAATGTATTTTCAGCGCGGAACTCGGGGTAGCGTCCCAGCGGCAGCAGCAGCAGCGGGGCAATCAGGAAGATGGCGCCGCAAATCGTCAGCATGGCCGAATAAGAGCCGGTCGAGGTGTAGAGCCGGCCAAACAGCCAGGGCGCCAAGGCCGAGGAAATGGTGATCAGGCTGACATGCACGCCGAACAGCCGCCCATAGGCACGCATGCCGAAGTAACGCGACACCAGGTAGGCGGCAATGTCGAATTCAGCCCCGGTGCCAATGCCTACCAGCACCGTGGCCAGCAGCAGGTAACCGGTTTGATCAACGCTGCTCGTGGCCAGCAGCAGGCAGCCCAGGGCCGGCATGATCAAGGCGATGGCGGCCACGCCGGGCGCCCAGAAACGGTCGATCAGGTAGCCCACGATCACCCGGCCGGCAATCAGTGAAAAGCCGAAACCGGCAAAAACCTGGCTCGCATCGGTGGCTGACAAGCCCTTGTCACGCAGCAGCGGAACGGTGTTGCTGACCATCGACACCATGGCGCCGACAAAGACGGCCAGTGCCAGGTTGAGGGACCAGAATTTGCCGGAGCAAAGGGCCTCCTTGAGCGGCATGCCCAGGACTTCGGGCACCGGGCCGGTTTGGGCCGCCAGCGCCGCGCGCCGCCTGGCCGGCGTTTCCATCCAGCGCAGCGCCAGCGGCAGCACCAGCACGACGGGCAGCAGGGCCAGCAGCACAAACGCGGCCTGCCAGTTCCAGCGGCCGATCACCCAGGTGACGGCCGAGGGAATGAAGACCGCCGACAGGCCGGTGCCCGAGAGCATCAAGGCCAGCGCCAGGCCCCGGTTGCGCTCATACCAGAGGTTGACCAGATGGCTCCAGGTGATGTGGATGGTGCCCATGCCGGCAATGGGCAGCAGCGTGAACATCAGGTAGAGCCACCAGATCGAGCGGCCCATCAGCGTCATCAGCGCAAACACCCCCGACAGCGCCACCAGCGAGACCACCGTCACGCGGCGCATGCCGAAGCGCAGGTTGAGCCAGCCGACCAGCTGCGCGGCAATCACCGCCCCGCCGAACAGGAAGCTGACCGCCGCCTGCAGGTCGCCGCGACTCCAGCCGAACGCGTTTTGCAGCGGAATCACCAAAGGGCCGAAGGCGTAGAGCATCGACGCATTGGCCGCCACACCCAGGCCCAGCATGGCCAGGAAGACCACGCGCCAGTGCAGACGAAACTCGGTCAGGTCGATCGCGACGGATCGGGCAGGGCCAGAAAAGGACATCAGCGGCTTCCTTGAAAAGAATGGAACGGGCTGGCGATGACGCGGGATGCGCTCTGGAAACAGCCAGGTGTCCATCTTAAAATCTCAATACAGAAACAAATTCTATATTGAGATTAGTTTTGGGCAATTGGTAAATGCCCTAGTCCGGCTACTCTTTGACCAGCAGCACGCTGCCGCCCAGCGGACCGCCGCCCGCTGCCGCGACCGCCACCCGGTGCGGTGTCACCTGGCGTTCGCCGGCACGCTGCCACAGCTGGGTGCAGGCTTCGTGGACATAGCCCAGGCCATGGGTGCGCCCGCCCGAGAGCTGGCCGCCATTGGTGTTGATTGGCAGCTGCCCGTCGAGCGCAATGCGCTGGCCGCCTTCGATGAACTGGCCGCCTTCGCCGCGCGGGCACAGGCCCAGGCCTTCGAGCCACATCATGGTCAGGATGGAAAAACCGTCGTACAGCTGGGCGCTCCCGACATCCTTGGGTTTCAAGTCGGTGCGCGACCACATCATGCGGCCCACGTCGAAGCAGGCCATGTCGGTCAAAGAGATCTGGTCCCAGGACCACGGCTGGTGCAGCGCCGAGCCGATGGCTTCGAGCCGGATCGGCGGATTCGGGCCGTCTTTCGCCGCGTCCGTCCGCGACAGGATGATGGCGGTCGAGGCGTCGCAATGCACATCGCAGTCGAACATGCGCAGCGGCGTCGAGATCATGCGGGACGCCATGTAATCGTCCATCGTCATCGGCGTGCGAAACAGCGCTTTCGGGTTGCGCACCGCGTTGGCGCGGCAGGTCATGGCGATCTGCGCCAACTGCTCGGAGGTGGTGCCGTAGTCGTGGAAATGACGCTGGGCATACTGGGCCATCAGGTTAACGCCCGACATCACATTGAAGGGCGTGTACCACTGCCAGAAGTAACTGCCGTCGCGCCCGACGGTCTTGTTGGTTAGCGCGCTGGCGCCCTTGTTCTTCAGACGGCCGCTGGCCTCGGCGATGGTGCGAAACACCAGCACATGATTGCACAGACCGGCGGCAATCGCCATGGCCCCGTTGATCAGGCCGGTCAGCGGACCGGGGCCTTCGTAGCCGGCGCCGTACCAGTTGACCTTCAGGCCCAGCACGCTCATCAGCGCGCTCGGGCCGACCGGCGAAAAAGGGTTGCCATTGTCGTTGTCGCCCGGCCAGCAGGCAATGCCGTCGATGTCGCTGCGCTGCAGACCGGCGTCGGCGATGGCTTCGAGCGCGGCATCCAGGCTCAGCCGCATGGCCGATTTGGTCGATGGGCGGCTGACCTCGGACTGGCCGATGCCGGTGATGGCGACATTTTTCTCGAACAGCTGCGCTTTCATGCCGACTCCTTTTTCTGGGTGGTGTCCGGCTCGAACAGGGGCAGCCAGACATCTTCATGCTGTTCAAAAACGACGCGCACTGGCATGTCGATACGGACTTCATCGGGCGCGATGGCCACGATATTGCTCAGAAAGCGCAAACCCGGCTGATCGGCCAGCTCGACGATGGCCACGACGAAAGGCACCGGCAGATCAGGCACCCAGGCCTGGTGGTTGACGGTGAAACTGGCGACCTTGCCGCGCCCGGAGACGGCACGCGGCCCGACCTTGAACGATTGGCAGTTCGGGCATATTGGCGCTGGCGGATGGAAAAACCGCTGGCAGCTGCCGCAGTGGCAGATGTTGAGCTGCCCGGTGGCGCCACCCTGCCAGAACGGCGCGGTGTCGGGGGTCAGGAGAGGGAGCTTTCTCTTCATCAGGGGGTGTCCTTCGGGAGGTTGTATGACGCTCGTCGATTCAAAAAGATTAAATGCGCTGGTTTTATTTTATGAACACTATCGGAGAAACTGTATAGAATAAATGAAAAAATTCCTAGGGTGCCATCCCTTGAGACCTCTCGCAGGGTCGCTGGCGCCTTTCTACAACGAGACAAGCGAGACCCCTATGTTCACGAAAATGCCCATTTCTCCCAGAGTCATCGTCACCGGCGGCCTTGGCATCCTGGGACGCAGCGTCGGCGCCGAGCTCACCGCGCGCGGTGCCCGCGTCACCCTGATCGACCGCGCGCCGCAGCTCGATGTCGCCGGCATCGAGCTTGTCGTTGGCGGTGTCGATCTGGGCGATGCCGCCAGCGCGGGCGCCGCGCTGGCACAGGTTGCGGATCGCCTCGGCGGCATTGATGCCATCGTCAATGTGGCGGGCGGCTTCCAGTGGGAAACGCTGCAAGCCGGCTCGGTCGAGACCTGGGACCGCCTTTACAGCATGAACCTGCGCACGGCGGTGGTCTCCTGCCGTGAAGTGCTGCCCTACCTGCTGCGCCAGCCGGCGGGGCGCATCGTCAACATCGGCGCGCTGGCGGCCCAGAAGGCCGGCGCCGGGATGGGCGCCTATGCGGCCTCCAAGGCCGGCGTGGCGCGGCTGACCGAGGCGCTGGCCGAGGAACTGAAGGACCGGGGCATCACCGTCAATGCCGTGCTGCCCAGCATCCTTGATACGCCGGCCAACCGCGCCGACATGCCCGATGCCGACGTGTCGCGATGGGTGTCCACCCAAGCCCTGAGCGGCGCAATCGCCTTCTTGCTGTCCGACGATGCGCGCGCCATCACAGGCGCGTGTCTGCCTGTGGCCGGGAGAATGTGATGGCAAACGCGATGGCATGGAACGACAGTTTCTTGGTCGGCCTGCCCGCCATGGACGCGACACACCGCGAGTTTGTCGAATGCGTCGCCGCCTTGCAGGGCGCGTCGGAGGCTGAACTGGCGAACCGGCTGGAAAATTTCGCCCGGCATGCGGTGGCGCATTTCGGCCAGGAGCAGCAGTGGATGGACAGCACGGCGTTTCCGGCCGCCCAATGCCACGCCGATGAACACGCCGCCGTCCTGGCCTCGGTGCGGCAAGTGCAGGCGCTGCTGGCGCAGGGCGCTGACCCTCAGGTCGCCCGCGACCTCACGCAGGCCCTGGTCGAGTGGTTTCCGGGCCATGCCGACTACATGGACGCGTCCTTGTCGCAATGGATGAGCAAGCGCAGCCATGGCGGCGCGCCCGTCGTGCTGCGCCGCAACGTGGTTCAGAACGCTTCTGACGTATCAGTTGAAATGCGAGAAACCCCATGAGATTAGTCACTTTCCAAGCCGCCGACGGCCAGCAGCGCTCCGGTGCATTTTTCAACCAGGACCAGCAGGTGCTGGACCTACGCCAGGCGAGCCAGTTCGTTCGCGGCGGCGACGGCCTGGCGCTGGCCAGCGTGCAGTCCCTGATCGAAGGCGGCGACGAGGCGCTGGCCGAAGCCCGTGCCTTGCTGGCCCGTTCGCCGGTCGAGGCGGTGCGCGAGCGCAGCCAGGTCAAGTTGCTCGCGCCCATCCAGCCGCCCATTCAGATGCGCGACTGCTCCTGCTTCGAGTTGCACCTGCGCCAGGCTTTCGCCGCAGCCCGCAAGGGCCGCGCCCTGCGCACGCCCGACCCCGAGGCGACGCTGGCGGCCATGAACACCCGCGCCGACGACCGGGTGATCGACACCTTCAACCGCCAGCCGATCTACTACAAATGCAACCGTTTCGCCACCATCGGCATGGACGACGACGTGATCTGGCCGAGCTACAGCAGCATGCTGGACTTTGAGCTGGAGTTCGGCTGCTACATCGGCAAGCGCGCCAAGGACGTGCCGCGCGACAAAGCCCGCGATCACATCTTTGGCTACACCATCTTCAACGACATCAGCGCCCGCGATGCGCAGGCCATCGAGATGGGTGGCATGCTCGGTCCGGCCAAGAGCAAGGACTTCGACACCGCCAACGTCATGGGCCCATGCCTGGTCACGGCCGACGAGCTGCCCGACGCCTACGACCTGACCATGGTCGCGCGCGTCAACGGCGAGGAATGGGGCCGGGGCAACACGCGCGACATGCGCTGGCAGTTCGAAGACGTGATTGCCCACATCTCGCGCTCCGAGACGCTGCATGCCGGCGAGTTCCTTGGCTCGGGCACGGTGGGCAACGGCTGCGGGCTGGAGCAGCTGCGCTACCTCAAGGCCAATGACGTGGTGGAGCTCGAAGTCGAGGGCATCGGCATTTTGCGCAGCCGTATCCTGCGGCCGGCGGCCACAGCCACGCCCTGAGCCATCCGGACGCCGGCGGCACGTAGAAGCCGTCAAAAAACAATCAAATGAGCTGTTTGCGCAATGCCGGCGTGCGCAAGCAGCTATTAAATATATAGCAAAACATTCTCCATCGAAAGAACCGTATGCCTTCGTTCCGTTCCGTCCTTCGCGCTGTCACGGCCACCCTTGGCGTCGCGACTGCCCTGGCTGCCTCGGCCCAGGCCTATCCGGCCAAGCTGATCACTTTTGTCGTCCCTTTCGCCGCAGGTGCGGCGCCGGACGTGTTTGTGCGGACCATCGCGCGCGACATCGCCCGCGAGGCGGGCGTGACGACGATTGTGGAAAACCGTCCCGGCGCAGGCTCGATCCTGGCCGCGCAAACGGTGGCGCGGGCCGCGCCCGATGGCTACACCGTGCTGGTCACCGGCAATGTGGCCTTCACCGGCAATCCGCATGTGTACAAGAAGCTGGGCTACGACCCGGTGAAGGATTTCACGCCGGTCACGACGCTGTCCAAGGGGCCGATGTACCTCTACGTGAATCCGCAAAAAGTCCCCGCCACCAACATCGCCGAGCTGCTCCAGCTGATCCGCAAGGACCCGAACAAATACTCCTTCGGCTACACCAGCATCACCAGCCGCCTGCCGGCCGAGGTGCTGCAGCAATCGACCGGCGTAAAGATTCTCGGCGTTCCCTACCGAAGCGGCTCGTCGGCGACGCCGGACCTGCTGAGCGGCCAGATCGACATGCTGTTCACCGACTTTTCGGCTTGGACGTTTGTCAACTCGGGCAAGCTGCGCGCCATCGGCGTGACCGATCTCAAGCGCAGCCCGTATGCGCCAGCGTTGCCGACCTTCGAGGAAGCGGGCGTCAAGGGCATGGACATCGGCTTCTGGCTGGCGGCCTATTTGCCGGCCAATGCGCCGGCGCCTGTCGTTGCCAAGCTTCATCAATTGCTGTCCAAGGCCACCCAGGCGCCGGAGTTGAAGCCGTCCTACCAGGCGTCGGGCACTTTCGAATTCCTGATGCCGGTGGGAGAACTCGCCAAGTTTCAGGCCAGGGAAGGCGCGGCCTGGGGCCGGATCATTCATGACGCCGGCATCCAGCCCGAATAAGCGCTTTCAGTCCCGCGGGCCCTGCGTCCAGGCGCGGACCCGCCCGTTTGCCGAGAGAAATCCGGCGCTCCATTTCAAAAAAGAAAAATACCATGTTGCATTCCAAAGGAGTAGCGGCCGCCGCATTGATGACCGGCTTTGCCGGGCTGGCCGCCGCACAGTCTTCGTTGACCGTGTTCGGAAAAATTGACGCCGCCTACGTCAAGAAGATTGGCTCGCCCAATAAAATTCTGGACGAGGGCGCGCAAAGCCGCTTCGGGATCCGGGGGAGCGAAGACCTGGGCGGCGGCCTGAGCGCCTTTTTCTGGCTCGAAAACCGCTTCAAGTCGGACACGGGCCAGCAAAACGGCGCGCGCTTCTTCCAGGGCCAGTCGATCCTGGGCCTCAAAGGCAGCTGGGGCAGCGTCACCGCCGGCCGGGACTACGTCGCCGGCTACACCGAGGCGCAGATCGTCCCCGACCCCTTCATCCACACCGGCGTTTCCTCCATGGTGCTGACCGGCACTGGCGGCATCGGCACCGTGCGCAACGATGGCGCCGTCACGTACCAGTATAAAAATGCCGATTTCAGCGTTTCCGCCCAGCGTGCCAACGCGGTGGAGCCCAACAGCGCCACGCTTGCGGCCGCGGTGACGCGGGAGCATCCGGTCGGCCTCTCCGCCTCCTACCGTTACGGTTCACTCTACACCGCCTACAGCTATGAGAATCCGGGCGGCGTCAACGACGAGTGGCAATTCGCCACCGTGCAGGCTCCCGTCGGTCCGGTGACGCTGTCGGCAGGCTATGGCAGCGGCCACGCCAATGACAACTCCAGGCGGCGCAGCTGGATCGTCGGCGCCTTCATGCCCGTCGGCGTCGGGCGCTTCAAGATGGCTTACGGCAGCCTGAAGAACACCAGCACCGGTGCAAAGCTCATGGACAAGTTCGCCATTGGCTACAACCACAACCTGTCCAAGCGCACCTTTGCCTACCTGAACCTGGCGCGCGACCAGCGCGCGCCCGCCAGCAAGGGCGGCTTCGACGTCGGCATCCAGCATAACTTCTAACCCGGGTCTGAACCAGCCATGTCCACGCAAGCCAGTCCGAATGATCCGCCTACAGGCATTCTTGGCGGCTTGCGGGTCATCGACATGGCTGCCGGTCTTGCCGGCAGCGCAGCGGCGCTTTACCTGTCTGAAGCCGGCGCCGAGGTGCTGAAAATCGTGCGGCCGCCTGTGGACGCGGACGCCGACGCGGCGCTGTTCCGCGTGCTCGACCGCGGCAAGCGGCGGGTTGACGCCGGACTGCGTGAAGGCGGCGAATCCGAAACGCTCGAATCGCTGCTGGCGACGGCCGACGTGCTGGTGCATGACCTGGCACCGGCAGAGGCCGCCGCCTGGTCGCTGGACGAACCGGCGCTGGCAAGGCGATACCCATCCTTGGTGATCGCCTCGATCGGCGCCTGGCCGCGCGGCCATGCCTGGGCGGATTCGCCGCTGCGCGACACCCTGGTGCTGGCGCGGCTGGGGCTGCTCGACGAACAGCCGGGCCACCGGCCGGGACCGGTGTTCATCCGCATGCCGTTTGCCAGCTGGATTGCGAGCTGGCTCAGCGCCATCGGCGTGATGGCACGCCTGCTGGCCCGCGACCGGGACGGGCGGGGCGGCATCGCCAACACCAGCCTGGCGCAGGCGGCGCTGGCGACCATGACCATGCATTGGTCACGCGCCGAGCGTCCCAGCCCGGCCTTTGCCAAAGGACTGGACAAGGCCACGCCGATTCCCCTGCACCGGTGCGCGGACGGGCGCTGGATCCATGTGCATTACTCGCCCGACGCCGCGCCCTGGATGGCGCAGGCGCTGCTGGAGATGGGCCCGCAGGCGGTGGCGCGGGCCAATGCCCTGTGGCCGCCCAGCCATGTCGCGCCCAACTTCGGCGCCAACCGGCAGGTCATCGCCACCCGCGCAGCGCAGGACTGGGTCGAGCATTTCTGGGCGCACGATGTCGCGGCGCAGATCGCCGCGCCCTTCGGCGAGATTTACCGCGATGCACAGGCGCGGCTCAACGGCTATGCGGTCGAGGTGGACGACCCGGTGCTGGGGCGCGCCTGGCAGCCCGGTCCGGCTTACAGCGTGGAGCCGCCGGCGCGCGTGCGTAAACCGCTGCAAACGGTTGCATCTGAAAAGAATGCCGCATGGACCGCCGCGCAGGCGGCCGCCGGCGCAGCGCCACCCGCCCAGGCGCCTGGCGCCGCCACCGCGCCGCCCTTGGCGCCGCTGCACGGCCTGAAGGTGCTGGACCTGGGCGCCTACCTGGCCGGCCCCTTTGCCTGCATGGTGCTGGCCGACCTGGGCGCCGAGGTCATCAAGGTCGAGCCGCCAGCGGGCGACGCGATGCGCCGCCTGGAAAAGATATTTGCCGGCACACAGCGCGGCAAGCGCGCCCTGGCGCTCAAGCTCGGCGTGCCCGGCAGCCAGCCGGTGCTCAAGGCGCTGGTGGACTGGGCCGATGTGGTCCACCACAACGTGCGCCTGCCGGCAGCGCGCAAGCTGGGCATTGCGCCCGAGCAGCTGCGCGCCCTCAAGCCCGAACTGGTCTGCGCGCATGTCAGCTCCTACGGCCCCAGCGGCCCGCGCGCCGACTGGCCCGGCTTTGACCAGCTGATGCAGGCGTGCTGCGGCTGGGAAGTCGAGTGCGGCGGCCAGGGCAACCCGCCGATGTGGCTGCGCTTTGGCGTGGGCGATTTCCTGGCCGGTCTGTCGTCGGTGTTTGCCTTGCTGCTGGCGCTGTACCGGCGGGCGCGCACCGGCCAGGGCCAGGCCGTGTCCTCGTCGCTGCTGGGCGCCATGCTGATGACCGCCAGCGAAGCCGTTCTCCAGCCGGGCGGGCCCCTCACGCCGATGGCGCATCTGGACGCCGGGCAGACCGGCGTGTCGCCTGGCCACCGCCTCTATGCCTGCCGTGACGGCTGGATCGCCGTGGCCGCGCTGACGGCGCTGGAGGTCGAATCGTTTACCCGGCTGGCCGGCGACGGCGCGGCGGCCAGCCTTGGCGCCATGGACTGCGCTGCGGCGCTGGCGTGGCTGCAGGCCGCCGGCGTTCCCAGCGAGCCCGTGCTGCAGGCACAGGCAGAACCCTTTCTGGCCAGCGCCGTGCATGCCGCCAGCGGCCTGCATGCGCATTACCCGCATGCGCAGTATGGCGCGCTGCAGCAGGTGGGGGCGCTGTGGGATTTTGGCGACCTGCCGCTGGCCATCCACCGGCCGCCGCCCGTGCTCGGCCAGCACAGCCGTGAAGTGCTGGAGATGCTGGGTTTCACGGCGCAGGACATCGAGGCGCTGCTGGCCCATGGCCTGACCCGCCTTGCGCAGAGCGCATTGCATGGGGCAGGCAAACGATGAACGGACTGGATTTTTTCAGCCAGGCCGGCGCCGGTCCTTCTCCAAACTCAAGGAAACAACAATGAATGTTCAAGACAAACGCGTGATCGTCACCGGCTCGGCCAGCGGCATCGGCGCCAGCGCGCTCAAGGCGCTGGCCGCCGCCGGCGCCCGGGTGGTGGGCATGGACCTGGCCGACGAGGCGGGCCGAAGCATTGCCGCAGCCGCTTCAGAGGCCGGTCCCGGCCAGGCGCATTACCTGCGCTGCGACGTGAGCCGGCGCCAGGAGGTCGAAGCGGCGTTCGGCGCCGCCGTGCTGCAGCTCGGCGGGCTGGACGTGCTGGTCAACATTGCGGGCGTCGAGCGCAAGTCGCCGGCCGAGTCGATCTCGCAGGAGGACTGGGACCTGATGTTCGATGTCAACGCGCGCGGCACGCTCAACACCAACCAGGCGGCCTTTGGCCACCTGCGCGAGCGCGGCGGCAAGATCGTCAACTTCGCCTCGGCGGCCGGCGTCATGGGCGTGCCCGGCCTGGCCCACTATTCGGCCTCCAAGGCGGCGGTGCTGGGCTGGACCCGCACGGCGGCCAAGGAATGGGGCAAGTACGGCATCACGGTCAATGCCGTCGCGCCGGCGATGTGGACCCCGATGTACGAGAAGTTCCGCGAACGCCTCGATGCGGGCCAGCTCAACGCCCATGACGCCATGATGGGCCAGTTGATCCCGCTGGGCGGGCGCCTGGGCGACCCGGACCACGACATGGCGCCGGTGCTGCTGTTCCTGGTCAGCGACGCGGCCCACTTCATCACGGGCCAGACGCTGGCGGTCGATGGCGGGCTGATGATTTCCTGAACCCGCTGTCGCCTTGCACGCTGGCGCGGGACGCTTTATTTATCCACCCCTGAGGAGACGAAACCCATGTTGATCGACGTTCACGCCCATATTCTGACCAAAGGCATGTTCAATCGCCACGCGTTCTGGGGGCCGTTCATGAAGACCCAGGGCCTGACCGTGGGCCATTTTTCGCTCGGCACGATCCAGCCCTCTAAGGCGAAAGACGACGACGAGGCCGAGGCCAACCTGCTGGCGCGCATGACGCATGCAGCCCGGTGCAAGCTGATGGCTGAGCGCGGCGTGGACAAGCTGGTGGTCTCCGCCCCGTCGCACGCCTTCATGTACTGGGCGGGCGAATTCGGCGACGAGTACGCCCACATCTGCAACGACGAGATGTCGGCCTTTTGCGCCGAGGACCGCGCGCATTTCGATTTCTGGGCCCATGCCAACTTGGCCAACCCGGCGGGCGCGGCGCGCGAGATCGAGCGCGCCGTGACCCAGTTGGGCGCCAAGGGCGTGTGCGTCGGCGGCGCCAACTTCAACGGCCTGGAAGCGCACAGCGAGGAGCTGTTCCCGGTGTGGGAGGTCGTACAGCGCCTGGACGTGCCAGTCATGGTGCATGGCTACAACCAGTCGATCTGGCTGGGCGAGAACCACCACCAGGACAAGTTCGAGACCAGCTCCATCGTCGGTGACTGCGTCGATGAGACGCTGTTCTTCTGGTACCTCATCAACGGCGGCGTGTTGGATGCCTTTCCGAACTTGAAAACCTACATCACCCACGCGGGCGGCATGGCGGTGTTCCAGCTCGGCCGGCTGCACGACCTGAACCGGGTGATGGGGCCCGATTCGCGCAACCAGCGCCCACTGATGGACTACATGCCGAACTTCTATTTCGACCTCGACGTGCACCATCCCGCGCTGCGGCGCGGCGTGGCCGAGGTGGTAGGCGTGGACAACTTGCTGTACGGCACCAACTTCGGCGGCGCCTACGACCACGGCGACCTGACCGCCGGCATTGGCCTGTCGGACGCCGACCGCGAGAAGGTCCGCAGCGGCAACGCCATCCAGCTGCTCAGGCTGCGCGAAACCGCCCCCGCCTGACAGGGTATCGCCGTGAACCATCCAACCTCCTCCACGACCTGGTGGGCCTGCGCGCTGTCCGAGTCGGTGAACGACAAAAAGCCGCTGGCCGTGGTCTGCAACGGCCAGGCGCTGGCGCTGTTTCGCAACGCCGCGGGGGTTGCCTTCGCCCTGGAAGACCGCTGCCCGCACCGGCGCGTGCCGCTGTCGCTGGGCACGGTCAAGCCCGGCGGGCTTCAATGCGGCTACCACGGCTGGACCTTCGACGGCGCCAGCGGCGCTTGCAATGCCATTCCCAACCTGCGGGATACCGAGCGCGTGCCGCCGCGCTACGGCGCGCGCGCCTACCCGATCGCCGAGGCCGGCGGCTTCGTGCATGTCGGCCTGGGCGAGGGCCGCCCGGCCGATGCGTTGCCCGGCGCCGGCTACCGGCCGCAGGGAAAGGAATTCACCGGCTCGGCGACGGTCAGCGCGGCGCACGGCGAGTATCTGGCCGCGATGCTCGACGGGCCGGAGTGCCTGCTGGCGTTCGACGGCGTGCGCATGACCGACTTCTTTCTGGGCGACCCACGCCGCGAAGGCGATCGCCTGGTGCTGGAGCGGGGCGCGGTCTGGAAAAGCCAGATGCTGCCGTCCAATTTCGTGGTGGACTATCCGCTGATGGTGCGCACCGCCGTGGCGCTGGCGGGCGGGGCCATCCAGGTCGATCTGCTGGACGCCGATGCGTCGCCGCTCGTCACCGTCCTGATGGGCGCCAGCCCGAACCGGCGCGGCACCACCAGCCTGTGCTGGCGCGGTTTCCGGCATGCGACCCGCCTGCCGGGCGCGCCGCTGCGCTGGCGCGGCGCCCGGGCGCTGGGCAAACCGCCGTTCGAGGTGTTCGACCAGATCCAGGGCGCCGCGCTTGCCGCGCTGCTCGTCGCCCCGTCGCGCGAGCTGCAGGCCGCCCGCGCCGAACTCGCCTTGCCCGTTCCCGTTCCCGCCAGCGCTGCCGCTTGAAGTCAGAAACAGGGAGTTTTTCATGATCGCTACCATCCTTGCCGAAGCCCCGCCCGTCGAAGCGCCGCGCAAAGCGCCGCGCCGCGACTGGACGCCCATCAACTACGACCTGCGCGACACCTGGTTTCCGGTGTCACACAGCCGCGACGTGAGCGAGCGGCCGATCCGCCGCATCATCCACGCGCAGGCCTATTTCCTCTGGCGCCAGCACGGCCGGCCGATGGCCGCCGAATTCCGGCCCGACCAGCTGGAGCGCCTGCGGCCCCAGGCCAGCGCCTTCACCGGCGGTTCGGGCCTGTACCCGGTGGTCGAGCGCTACGGCTACCTCTGGGCCTGGTACGGCAACCCGGAGCATGCCGATGCGCGCCAGATTCCGCACATTCCCTTCCTGCCGCTCGATGGCAGCCTGCCGGGCTACACCCAGCGCACGGTGCGCTTCGACGCCACGTCGGCGCTGTCGGTCGAGAACCTGATCGACCTGACGCATGCCGACTTCCTGCATGCCAACACGATTGGCGACGGCATCTCGGACTCGGATGTGGTCGAGGTCGAATGGACGTCGGAGACCGTCACCCGCACCCGCACCGTGACGCAGAAATCGGTCGCGCCTATCATGCGCTGGGTTGGCGGCGTGCGCGCCAGGTTCCAGGATTTCCGCGCCGTGCTGCATGTGCACCTGCGCAGCAACGTGTGCGTTTCCTACCCGCGTTTCCGGCCCGGCTACGACGTCCCCAACCTGCAGCCTTTCCTGCCGGTGGGCAAGCACCGCTCACGCGGCGATGTGACCTTCAACACCACCGCCGCGCCGGCGCCGTTTCGCTACGTGATGCCGCGCATCGCCTACGTCATCCAGCCGCAGGACAACTCGGTGGTGCGGCCGCAGAACGCGACCTACTTTGAGCCGGGCGAGCGGCCGGACCTGCATTCGCGCTTTGACACGCCGGGCACGCGCTACCGTTTTCAGATGGAGCAGCTGGCCGCGCGTCAGCGCCGTGGCGAGATGGCCTATGGCGCGGACGCCGACCCGGAGCGCGACATCAGCGCGCTGCTGGGCATGAAGGACTGAGCCATGAAAAAACAGACGACAACGACAAGGAAGCTGGCATGAACACACAGGAATTGCAGGGCAAGGTGGCCTTGATCAGCGGCGGCGCGGGCGCGATTGGCTCGGCCACGGCCCGGCGGCTGGCGCGGGACGGCGCGCGCGTGGTGATCGCCGATCTGCCGGGCTCGCCGATGCACGAGGTGGCTGAGGCGCTGCGCGGCGAGGGCCTGGACGTGGCGGCCTGCGCGCTGGACCTTGCCCAGGAGGAGAGCATTCGCGCGGCCATGGACTTCACCGCCAGCGCCTACGGGCGGCTGGACATTCTGGACAACAACGCCGCGATGAAGGGCCTGCCGGCCGACGGCGACGTGCTGGGCATGCGCACCGACCTCTGGGATCAGGTGATGGGCTGCAACGTGCGCGGCACGATGCTGATGTGCAAGCACGCGCTGCCGCTGATGATCCAAGGCGGCGGCGGCTCCATCGTCAACATCAGCTCCGGCACCTCGGTGGCGGGCGAGAAGTATCAGACCGCCTATGCGGTGTCCAAAGGCGCCATCAACACCTTGACGCTGTATGTCGCCAGCCAGCATGGCGCCCAGGGCGTGCGCTGCAACGCGCTGCTGGTGGGTTCCGTGACCACGCCGGCCATGGAGCGCGCGCTGCCCCGGCCGATGCGCGAGGTGCTGTGCGCCCACAAGCTCACCGGCCGCCTCGGCCAGCCGGCGGACATCGCCGAAGTGGTGGCGTTTTTGGCCTCCGACCGCTCGTCCTGGGTGACCGGCCAGCTCTGGGCAGTGGACGGCGGCTATTACGCGCACCAGCCCACGATGCCGCAGTTCGCGGCGCTGCGAGCGGCCGCCGGCGGGAATGGCGCGTGAGCCTCGGCGGTTCCCTCAACCCATCGTCCTTCGCGCCATGATGGCGCGCATGCCCACGGGCCCGGGCGGCCGTGACTGAGGCAGCGTCCCCGGCGGTGAATGACAGCGAAAAATCCCCGCTGCGGATCAACCTGTCCATCCTGTGCATCGTTTGCTTTAATTTCGCATCCTATGTGTGCAACGGGCTGCCGCTGGCCGTGCTGCCCGGCCATGTGCTCAACGACCTCGGCCTGACCTCGGTGGTCGCCGGCATCGTGATCGGCGTGCAGTACCTGGCCACGCTGCTCTCGCGTCCCATGGCGGGCAGCCTGGCCGACCGGCTGGGGGCCAAGCGCGCGGTGGTGTATGGCCTGGGCGGCCTGGTCCTGAGCGGCGCGTTGACCAGCCTGGCGATTCTCCTGAACAGCCTGCCCGGGCTTGCCTTGGCGCTGCTGCTGGCAGGGCGGGTCATGCTGGGCATGTCGTTGGCCCTGATTTCGACGCCCTCGTGCACCTGGGCCACCGGCGTGTGCGGCACGCGCCACACGGCGCAGGTCATGTCCTGGAACGGCATTGCCGCTTATGGCGGAACGGCTGTGGGCGCGCCGCTGGGCGTGCTGGTTCGCGATCACCTCGGTCTGGCCGGCATCGGGCTGTGCACGGCGTTTGTTGGCTTTGTGGCGCTGCTGTTTGCCTTGGCCAAGCGTCCTGCGCCTTTGCTGGCAGGCGTGCGGCTTTCGTTTGGCCGGGTATTTCTGGTCGTAATGCCCAATGGCCTGGTGATGGCCTGCAGTTCGGCCGGGTTCGGCAGCCTGACCGCCTTCATTGCCCTGTATTTCGACAGCCTGGGCTGGGCCAACGCCGCCTATTGCCTGAGCGGTTTCGGCATCGGCTTCATTGTTGCCCGGCTGGCTTCTTCGAGCTTGTTGCCGCGTTTCGGCGGCTACCGGATCGTGGCGGTCTGCATGTTCGTGCAGAGCCTGGGCCTGGTGCTGGTCTGGCTGGCGCCTTCGCCCGGGATCGTGATGGCCGGCGCGGCGCTGACGGGCATCGGCGTGTCCTGGGTCTATCCGGGCCTGGGGCTGGAAACCCTGGCGCGCACGCCGCCGGCCAACCGGGGTTCGGCTCTGAGCGCGCTGTCATTGTTTTTCGATCTCGCGGTGGGAATGGCCGGGCCGCTGATGGGCTTCATCGCTGCCGGCCACGGCTTTGCCGGCGTCTTTCTTTGCTCGGCGCTGTTGTCGATGGGCGGCTTTGTGCTGGTGCTGTTTCTTTACCGGCGCAGCCTGCACGCGCAGGCTTCTTCCGTGCAGCGCTGAAGTGTGCAGACAACCTGCCAGCGTGATCGCTCATTCCACCGCCTGGGCGCTCACCGACACTTCCAGGTACTTGCGAAATGCCTCGGCGACCGGGCTCAGGGGCCTGCCCTTGGGCCAGATCAAGCCCACCTCCATGGCCGGTATCGCATTCTTCAAGGGCACGGTGCGGATGCGCCGGCCGTCCAGCGACCAGGGGCGAAACACCATGTCCGACAGGATGGTCACGCCCAGGCCCAGCGCCACCATTTCCCGCACTGCCTCCATGGACGAGGTCCGGGTCAGGGTGGCGGGCTGCAGGCCGGCCTGCTCCCAGTAGCGCAGGGCGGCCACGTCCCCTTCGTCCACCACCGGGAGGATGTAGGGAAAGGGCATCACGTCCTGCAGCGCCACCTGCGCCACGTCGGCCAGCGGGTGATTCGCCGCCACCCAGAGCTGGCGCCGCGAGCGCGCCAGCGGCAGCCGTCCGAAGCGCTTGATGTCGGGGATGTTGGAGGTCAGGGCCACCGCCAGTTCCAGCTCGCCGGCGCTGATGCTCGCTTCGATGTGGGCGCGGTCCTGCTCCACCGGCACGATGCGAACGCCCGGATGCTGCTTCTGGAACTTGGCCACGAAGGGCAGCAAAAAGTAGCCCAGCACCGTGTAGCTGGCCGCCAGGTGCAGCGTGCCGCTGACCTCGCTGCGGTCGCGAAACGGATGGCGGGCCGCCTCATCGGCCACTTCCAGCACCGCATTGGCATGCTGCAGGAACAGGTGGCCTTCATAGGTCAGCGCCATGCCGCTGCGGCTGCGCTCGAAAAGCGCCGTGCCCAGCACCCGCTCCAGCTCGGCAATGGCAGAGGTCATCGTCGATTGCGTGACATGCAATTCAATCGCCGCCAGGGAAATCTGGCCGGTGCGCGCCACCGCCGTGAAGTACTGGAGCTGGCGCAGGGTGAAGCGGATGGTGGGCTGAAGAGGAGGCATCGATTTTTCCAATACTGGCTAGCAAGTATTTGAATTTTACAAACTAAACAAAATAGACGAAACTGTTCAAGGAGACAAGACAAACCATGACAACGCCAGGACAAGCCATGAGCCTTAACGAGTTGAATACAACGGTCACGCTGGAGGACAAGTACACCCTGCCTTCTGGGCGTGTGTACATGACGGGCACCCAAGCCCTGGTGCGCCTGCTGCTGGCGCAAAAGCAGCGCGATGCCGCCGCCGGGCTGAACACCGGCGGCTTTGTTTCCGGCTACCGGGGCTCGCCGCTGGGCGCGGTGGACCAGGAGCTGTGGAAAGCCAGCAAGCATCTGGAGGCGCACAACATCAAGTTCGTTCCGGGCCTCAATGAGGAACTGGCCGCGACCGCCGTCTGGGGTTCGCAGATGCTCAGCCTGGACGCCCAGGCCCAGGTTGATGGCGTGTTTGCGCTGTGGTACGGCAAGGGCCCCGGCGTGGACCGCAGCGGCGATGTCTTCAAGCACGGCAACATCGCCGGCTGCGCCAAGCACGGCGGCGTGCTTCTCATCGCCGGCGACGACCATTCCTGCAAGTCGTCGAGCCTGCCGCACCAGAGCGAGCACGCCTTCATCGCGGCCATGATCCCGGTGATGAACCCCTCGGGCGTGCGCGAGTTCATCGAGTTCGGCCTGCACGGCTACGCGATGTCGCGCTACTCGGGCTGCTGGGTCGGCTTCAAGTCGATCAGCGACACCATCGAGTCCTCGTCCTCGTTCGAGATCGACCCGATGGCGGTCGAGATCAAGATTCCCGACACCTACCCGATTCCGGCCGACGGCTTTCACATCCGCTGGCCCGACCCGCCGCTGGAGCAGGAAAACCGCCTGCAGCGCGAGCGCCTGTATGCGCTGCTCGACTACGTGCGCCTGAACAAGCTCAATCGCCAGGACTGGAGCGCCCCGCAGGCCAAGCTGGGCATTGTCACCACCGGCAAGAGCTATCTGGATGTGCGCGAGGCGCTGGCCATGATGGGCATCAGCGACGAGACGGCCCAGGCCATGGGTGTGCGCCTGCTCAAGATCGGCGTCTCGTGGCCGCTGGAGCCGCAGTGCATTCTGGAATTCGCCGACGGACTGGACGAGATCCTGGTGGTCGAGGAAAAGCGCCAGATCATCGAGTACCAGATCAAGGAGCAGCTCTACAACGCGCCGATTGCCTCGCGCCCGCGCGTGGTCGGCAAGTACGACGAGACCGGCGAATGGGTGCAGGTGCCGCACGGCGGGATCCTGCTCTCGCCCAACGGCGAGTTGACGCCGGCCGCGATTGCCAACGTGATCGCCGCCCGCATCGCCAAGGTGCTGGGCACTGAGTCCCTGGGCGAGAAGGGCCGCGACTACCTGATCGAGTGCAAGGCCGCCGACGGCTTCACGCGGGTGGACAAGGGCACGGAGCAGCGCCTGCCGTATTTTTGCTCGGGCTGCCCGCACAACACCTCGACCAAAGTGCCCGAGGGCTCGCGCGCCGTCGCCGGCATCGGCTGCCACTACATGGCCCAGTGGATGGACCGCAGCACCGAGACCTTCACCCAGATGGGCGGCGAGGGCGTGTCGTGGATCGGCCAGGCGCCGTTCACCGGCACCGATCACATCTTCGCCAACCTGGGCGACGGCACCTACATGCATTCGGGTTCGCTGGCGATTCGCGCTTCCAAGGCGGCGGGCGTCAACATCACCTACAAGATTCTCGTCAATGACGCGGTTGCCATGACCGGCGGCCAGCCCGTCGAAGGCGCGCCCACCGTGCCGCAGATTCTCCAGCAGGTGGCCGCCGAAGGCGTGGAGCACATCTACCTGGTGACCGACGAGCCCGACCTGTACCAGGGCATGGCCGGTCTGCCCGCTGGTGTTCCCATCAGCCACCGCGACGGCATGGACGCGCTGCAAAAGAGCTTGCGTGAGAAAAAGGGCGTGTCCGTCATCGTCTATGCGCAGGTGTGCGCGGCCGAAAAGCGCCGCCGCCGCAAGCGCAAGGAACTCGTCGATCCCCCCAAGCGCGTGGTCATCAACGAGGAAGTCTGCGAAGGCTGCGGCGACTGTGGTGTGCAGTCCAACTGTGTCTCGATTTTGCCGCTGGAAACCCCGCTGGGCCGCAAGCGCATCATCGACCAGAACTCCTGCAACAAGGACTACTCCTGCGTGAAGGGCTTTTGCCCGAGCTTTGTCACGGTCGAGGGTGGCACGCTGCGCAAACCGTCCAAAGCCAAGGCCACGCTGCCTGAAGGGCTGCCGATGCCGGTGCTGCCCCGTCTGGATGCGCCCTGCAACGTGGTGATCACCGGCGTGGGCGGCACTGGCGTGGTGACCATCGGCGCGCTGATGGGCATGGCCGCCCACCTGGAAGGCAAGGGCGTGCTGGTGCTCGACATGGCCGGCCTGGCGCAAAAGGGCGGCGCAGTCATGTCCAACGTGCGCCTGGCCGCCACGCCGGCCGGCCTGCATGCGGCCCGCGTCGCGGCGCGCCAGGCCGACGTGGTGGTGGGCTGCGACCTGATGGTGGCCGCCGCCAAGGATGCGCTGGGCACCATGTCCACCAGCCGCACCCGCGCGGTGTTGAACATGGACGTGGCCCCGACCGGCGCCTTCACCCAGAACCCCGACTGGCAGACCTCGCCCGAAGGCATGCTCAAGCGCGTCAGCGACGCCACGCTGCAGACCGAATCGCTCAACGCCAGCGCGATCGCCACCGCGCTGATGGGCGATGCCGTCGCCACCAACGTGTTCCTGCTGGGCTACACCTGGCAAAAGGGCTGGATCGCGCTCAAAGAGGCATCGCTGATGCGGGCCATCGAGCTCAACGGCGCGGCCATCGCCATGAACAAGGCCGCTTTCGCCTGGGGCCGCCAGGCGGCGCTGGACCTGGGCAAGGTGCGCAAGGCCGCCGGCCTGGACAAGCCCGGCCAGGTCATCTTGATGCCGGCGCGCACGATGCCTCTTGAAGCCTTGATGGCCGACCGCATCCAGCGTTTGAGCAGGTACCAGAACGCGGCCTACGCCCGGCGCTATGAAGCCGTGGTGCGGGAGATTGCCGCGACCGAAAAGCAGCGCACCGGCAGCGACCGGCTCGCCCGGGAAGTCGCCGTGAGCCTGTACAAGCTGATGGCCTACAAGGACGAGTACGAGGTGGCGCGCCTCTATGTCGAAACCGGTTTTTTCGAGCGCATCGGCCAGCAGTTCGAAGGCGACTACAAGCTGCGCTTTCATCTTGCGCCGCCGCTGTTTTCCAAACGCGACGCGCAGGGCCGCCTCGTGAAAAGCGCTTACGGGCCGTGGATTGCGACGGCCTACCAATGGCTGGCCAAGGCCAAAGGCTTGCGCGGCACGGCGCTGGACCTCTTTGGCTACACCGCAGAGCGACGCCATGAGCGCGCCGCCATCGGTGAATTCGAGGCGCTGATGCGCAAGGTGGCCAACGAGATCACGCAGGGCAATACCAAGACCGCGCTGGAACTGGCGCGCCTGCCGCAAAGCGCGCGCGGCTATGGGCATGTCAAGGAAAACAACGAGCGCGCCGCCGCCGTTCGCCAAGCCCAGCTGCTGAAAGAATTCGCTGCCGGGCAGGCTGAGCAAGCGCCAGAGCGCGCCGTGGCCTGAGAAGAGCCGCCACACCCCCTATTCACAACAACGGAGACAACCATGAACCACCTTCCCGGCCTCACCTTTGATCTGGGCGACACCATCGAGATGCTGCGCGACACCGTGCAAAGCTTCGCCGCCGCCGAAATCGCGCCGCGTGCCGCTGCGATTGACCATGACAACCTCTTTCCCGCCGACCTGTGGAAAAAGCTCGGCGACCTGGGCCTGCACGGCATGACCGTGAGCGAGGAATACGGCGGCACCGGCCTGGGCTACCTGGCGCACATGATCGCGGTGGAAGAAGTCTCGCGCGCATCGGCCTCCGTGGGCCTGTCCTACGGCGCGCATTCCAACCTCTGCGTCAACCAGATCCACCGCAACGGCAACGAGGCGCAAAAGCGCAAATACCTGCCCAAGCTGGTCAGCGGCGAGCATGTCGGCGCCCTGGCCATGAGCGAGCCCAATGCGGGCTCGGATGTGGTGAGCATGAAGCTGCGCGCCGACCGCAAGGGCGACCGCTATGTGCTCAACGGCTCGAAGATGTGGATCACCAATGGCGGCGATGCCCACACCCTGGTCGTGTACGCCAAGACCGATGCCCAGGCCGGCCCGCGCGGCATCACCGCCTTCATCATCGAAAAAGGCCAGGGCGGCCTGGAGGGCCTGTCCTTCGGCACCAAGCTCGACAAGCTCGGCATGCGCGGCTCCAACACCTACCCGGTCTTTTTTGAAGACTGCGAAGTGCCGGCCGAGAACGTGCTGGGGGCTGAGGGCGGCGGCGTGAAGGTGCTGATGTCGGGCCTGGACTACGAGCGCTCGGTGCTGTGCGGCGGACCGCTGGGCATCATGGCCGCCTGCATGGACGCGGTGCTGCCCTACACCCACGACCGCCAGCAGTTCGGCCAGAGTATTGGCGAATTTCAGCTCATCCAGGGCAAGATGGCCGACATGTACACCACCTGGCAGGCGTGCCGCGCCTACGGCTACGCGCTGGGCCAGGCCTGCGACCGTGCGGACCATGCCCGCTCGCTGCGCAAGGACGCGGCCGGCGCCATTTTGTACCTGGCCGAAAAAGCCACCTGGATGGCCGGCGAAGCCATCCAGACGCTGGGCGGCAATGGCTACATCAACGAGTACCCGGTCGGCCGGCTCTGGCGCGACGCCAAGCTCTACGAGATCGGCGCCGGCACGAGCGAGATCCGCCGCATGCTGGTGGGGCGCGAGTTGTACGCCGAGACTGTGTAACAGGTCACTGGAAGCAGCGCCATGGGCAGCCTCGACGGTCTTTTTGCCAACAACAAAGCCTGGTCGGCGCAGCGCGTGGCCGATGACCCCCGCTACTTCACCGAACTGGCACAGCAGCAGGCGCCGCGCTACCTGTGGATCGGCTGCTCGGACAGCCGGGTGTCGGCCAACGAGATCCTGGGCTTGCAGCCCGGTGAGGTCTTCGTGCACCGCAACATCGCCAACCTGGTCGTGAACTCGGACCTGAACTGCCTGTCGGTCATCCAGTTCGCGGTCGAAGTGCTGAAGGTCGAGCACGTCATGGTGGTCGGCCACTACGGCTGCGGCGGCGTGCAGGCCGTCGTGAAACAGCGCTCGGTCGGCCTGGCGGACAACTGGCTGCGCCATGTCGAGGACATCGCGCACAAGCATGTTCACCAGCTTGACGGCATGAAAAGTGACGCGGAGCGAAGTGCGCGCCTGTGCGAATTGAACGTGATCGAGCAAGTGGCCAACGTCTGCCGCACCACCACGCTGCGCCGCGCCTGGCACAAAGGCCAGCGCGTTGAGGTGCATGGCCTGGTCTATGGCCTGGCCGATGGGCTGCTGCGGCGCGTGGGCGTCAGCGCCGACGGGGCGCAGACATGGGCTGAGCGCTATCGCCAATCACTGCAAAGCCTATTACAACTCAACGCTTGCGAGAAATAACGGCTGGAAGCTACGATAAAGGGACAGACCCTTTGGACAGATTTCCACCGTAGTTGCATCGCGCAGCGATTGACCACAGAACCTGACTTCTTCATTTCATCGTCACTCTGTCGATGATGTGTCGTTGCCTGGTGAGTGCAAGGCATGTGGACGGCAAAACTACAACCGGTCATTTCTTGCTGCATTGTCTGCAGAGGACCCTGATGAAAGATGCGCGTCGGGCGCTCCATTCGTTAATCGGAGCCTGGCCTGATCACTCAGCCCATGGCCTCCCTTGTCATAGTCGAGCATCTCCCGGCGCAGGTCACAACCTTTCACGCATCAACGACAAGCCACCCCACGGTGACGTCCACCCACTCTTGATACTTTGGCGTTTGCGTCAGCTCATGCTGGCATCTTGAACGCCTCCCCGCGCTGCAGCATGGCCCAACACGTCCGCGCGTTCTTGGCCGCAATGGCCACCACGGCCTTCCAGTAACCCTGGCGCTCCTACACGCTGATAGCCCAGCGGCTTACCGAATCCGTCTTGTTTTTCGCCGTTGCCAGCATTGTTTTGGCGCCCAGGACCAGCAAGGTGCGCCGGTAGCTGTCGCCCGCTTTGGTGATTCGCCCCAGGCGCTGCTTGCCGCCCGAGCTGTACTGGCCCGGCACCAGGCCCGGTCAGGCGCAGAACTGGCGCCCGCAACTGAAGTCGTGGCCTTTGCCCACCGTGGCTAGGGTGACGGTGGCCGTGGTGGGGCAGATGCCGCTGAGCTTCATGAGTTGGCGCGACTGCGGGTCCTCGGCGGCGGCCTGGGCGGTGGACTTGTCGTATTGGCCGATGCGTTCATCCAGCTGAGTGAGCTCGCTCAAGGCATCGCTCACCACGGTGTTGCTACCGGCCCGGCAGGTCTTCGAGGTGTTTGTGCGTTCCCCGGCGCACGGTCGCTGCTTTGAGCGGCAGCATGATGCCCAGTTCGGACAGAAACCCGCGGATGCGGTTGATCAGGGCGGTGCGCTGCGCCATGTAGTCCTGGCGTGCGCGGTGCACGAACAGACCGGACTGCTGCTCGATGCTTTTGAGGGGCACAAAACGCATGTTGGGACGCGTGACGGCTTCAGCAATGGCCGCAGCATCGGCTGCATCGTTCTTGCCTCGCTTGCCGCTCTCGCGGTAGGGGGCCACAAACTTGGGCACCATCAGGCACATGGTGTGGCCGACTCTGGCAAATCCGCATGCCCAGTGATGGGCGCCGCTGCACGCCTGCATGCCGATCAGGCAGGGCGGTACATTGGCGATGAGCTCAATCAGCTTGGCACGCGGAATTTCGAGCCGCACGAGTCCGGGCTTGCCGGACTTGTTGACCCCATGCACGGCGTCGGGTAGCAGCAGTGCATTGCTGCACCGCCGCCCCCTAAGAACCGTACGTGAGAGTCGCCCCTCATACGGCTCAAGCCATTTTTCAGCACCACATGGTGGCACCGAACAACTTGACGGATTCTTTCATGGCGTGCGTCGTTCGAAATATGCCTTCCATTGCGTATCGTAGGGGTTGGCTTGCGCCCGGATCTTGACGTGCCGGGTAATCGGTATCGTCATTGCCCTGAACAGGCGCAGCAAAGGGAAGTGCCCCTTGCCTTGTCCGTTGTCGGCAAATGCGTGAGCCAGACCCCCGTCGCGATGGAAGTACCTTCTGAGAACCCACTTTGCACCTTTGGCTGGATGGCGTCGCCGCGCCCACCTCCATAGCATTCGCCAAATATGATGGTCGATAGCGCCAAAGCACGCTTTGGCCACTACGTGACGGTGATACATCGCCCATCCCCGAATTACCGGGTTGAACTGCCTGATCAGCGTTTCCTGCGTGGCGCTGGCATGCCTGCGGATGATTTCCCGTGCCTTTTCAAGCAGCGATTTCACACACTTGCTTGAGGGCTTGATCAGCAACTTGTCGCCGTACTTGCGTACGTTCTGGCCCAGGAAATCAAAGCCTTGTTCGATATGCGTGATCCTGGTTTTCTCTTGCGAAAGTTCCAGACCCTGCTCGGCCATGAACGCCTGAATCGCTGGCAAGACCTGGGTGTCCAGGATGTCCCTGGAGACAGCCGTCACCACGAAGTCGTCCGCGTATCTGATGACGTTGAGCTTGGTCTTCGTGCGCGAGAACCTTGTGGCTCCCACGCTGGCGTAGACTGCGCCCTCAAGTCCATCGAGCGTCATGTTGGCCAGTACCGGCGAGATGATCCCTCCTTGCGGAGTGCCAGCATGGGTATCGAACAGGGCTCCCGCCTCGACGTATCCGGCATTGAGCCAGCGCCGCAAAATGGCCTTGTCCATCGGTATGTGCTTGAGCAGCCACTCGTGGCTGATGCATGTCGAAGCAGCCGCGTATGTCGCCTTCGAGTATCCACTGTGGGGACATGCGCTTGGCCGTCGCGACGAAGCACTGTTCAATGGCGTCAGCCGTTGAGCGTTCGGGCCGAAATCCATAGGAGTTCGGGTCCGCCAGAGACTCCGCCACAGGCTCCAGGGCGAGCTTCCATAAGGCTTGCATCGCCCTGCAACGCATGCAGGGAATTCCCAGCGGACGCTTTTTGCCGTTGCTTTTGGGAATGTAGACCCGCCGCAGCGGCATCGGGCGGTAGCCGTGATGCCGCAGCGACAGCACTCCCTTCCATTTGGCTGCCGGAGTTGACCAGACCTTGCCATCGACCCCCGGCGTTGATTTGCCACGATTTTCCGTCACTCGTTTGACGGCAAGCATCTTGCCGCCGTGCGAGCGGCTCAGCAGGCGTTGCAAGGCCTGGACCTTGCCTCACCTGCCGGCCTGAGTTGCCTTGGCGATACGCACCTGGAGCCGATTCACCTCCCTTGCGATGTGCTCCCAGTCAGCCAGGAGCCATTGCGCTTGGGCGTGTGCGGGAGCACCAGTGGAGGAGCCCTGTTCTTTCGAAAGGGACTCTGCCGCCGACATCTGCTTTCCTGCATTCATCGATTTATCAGGTTCTCTCGCCATAAATGACCGCGCAGAAGTCTGCCCGCTTTCGCGTCGGGCGATGTTGCAGCCCGTATCCGCTCCATTACCGAGCGGCGTTCGCTTTTTCTGCATTCCTTTACCCGCAGCCCCCACAGCCTTCCTTTCGGTCAGCCTGCCGCAAAAGCGGCAGCGCTACGGGCTTACCCTGTTCCGCTTGTGTCTCCGATCGGATCGGACCCCTCAGCTCCGCCGGCGGTTCAACATCCGTGGTGGCCCAGTCTTCAGAGGCCACACCTGACCGCACACCGTTTTGGTTCAAGCTTGTCAGCACTTTTGGCTTGTTAAAAATCACGACGTTAATTCGAGGTTCACATACGTTGGTCGTAACCGATCATCCCTGGCTCCTCACCGCCTTGGTGCTGGCAGTTCGCGCTTGGCCTCGCGGCTGTGCGCGCCGATCACTCGGTGGCTACGTTGTCTCCAGAGCTTCACACCAAGCCGTTGCCAGCTTCGCATGTCTGGATAGGGAACGGTTGATGGAACAACCGGTTTCATCAGGCTTTACCTCCTGTCAAACAGAAACTCAAGCGACTTTCAGGTCGCACAATGACGCTTTTGGCGAGATCAATTCCAATGGTCATGATGGCCATGATTTCTCCTTCCCAATGAGTTGATGAAAAGTTTTGACCTCACCATCGTGGCATTCAGTTGTCGTAAACCGCAACCTCAACGGTTCGCAGCTCGCTCGGGATGCAGGCGTCCCTTTCATTCGCAGAGCCTGTATGGATAGCGCGTCAATCCCGGCAAAAAAGGAAGTGCGACCACCGGACCAAACCCGACGGACCGAGGCAAGGTGGGCACATATGAATTCTCAAGGCTCGGCGTTTTCTTTGCATTCAACTTTCCAGCAAAACATTACCGACGTACCCGGGCGCTACCGCGTGTGCCCCGCCGCGCTTTATCGCCACCGCGCAATACTTGAATTCCGGAATTTTACCGAACGGATCTAGCGCCGCGTTCGTCATCACGTTCGCCGCTGCTTCGTAATAGGCAAATGGAATGAACACCGCGCCGGGCGGCGTACCGTCATCGCGGCGTACATGGATCGCCACCGTGCCCCGGCGCGATTGCACCGTGGCCACATCGCCCGGCGCCAGCCCCAGCGCCAGCAAATCCACGCCGCACAGTGACGCCGTCGCCATCGGCTCAATGGCATCGAGCACGAATGCCCGGCGCGTCATGCTGCCGGTGTGCCAGTGCTCCAGCTGGCGGCCGGTAATCAGCACGAAGGGAAACTCGGCATCGGGCTGCTCATTGGCGGCAATGATGTCGGCCGGCACCAGCTGCACACGGCCATCGGGCGTGTCAAAGCGGTCGATGAACACAATTGGCGCGCCGGGGTCGTTTGCACTCAGGCACGGGTAAGTCACGCTCGATTCGCGTACCAAGCGCTCCCAGGTGATGCCTGCAATGGCCGTGTGCATGGCGCGTCGCATTTCCTCATACACCGCCGCAACTCCGTGATGCTCGCCCGCGTAAAACCAGTCCAGTCCCATGCCAGCGGCCATCTGCTGGACGATCCACAAGTCCGGTCTTGCATCGCCTGGCGGCTCAATCGCCTGCCGGCCGAGTTGCACCATGCGGTCAGTGTTGGTGACGCTGCCAGTTTTCTCGGGCCAAGCGGTGGCGGGCAGCACCACGTCGGCCAGCCAGGCAGTTTCGGTCATGAAGATATCCTGCACCACCAAGTGCTCCAGGCTGGCCAGCGCAAAGCGCGCATGGTTCAGGTCCGGGTCGCTCATGGCCGGGTTCTCGCCCATGATGTACATGCCGCGAATCTTGTGCGGGTCGCTCTCGGGCGCCAGGAGCTTGTGCATGATTTCCACCACCGTGTAGCCGGGCTGATCGTCGAGCGGTGTTTTCCAGAAGTCTTCGAACCACGCATGGGCCTGCGGGTCGGTCACACGCTGGTAGTTTGGCAACATCATCGGGATCAGCCCCGCGTCGCTGGCGCCCTGCACATTGTTCTGCCCGCGCAGCGGATGCAGGCCGGAGCCGGGCTTGCCGATCTGGCCGGTCACGCTGCACAGCGCAATCAGGCAGCGGGCGTTGTCGGTCCCATGGACATGCTGGCTCACACCCATGCCCCAGAGAATCATCGCGCCCTTGGCCCTGGCAAATTCACGCGCCACCTCGCGCAGGGTTGCAGCCGGAATGCCGCAGATCGGCGCCATCGCTTCGGGGCTGTAGCCCTGCACATTGGCCCGCAGTGCTTCATAGTTGCTGGCGCGCCCCTCAATGAACGCCATGTCGGCCAGCCCCTCGTCGATCACCGTGTGGATCAGCGCATTGAGCATGGCCACGTCAGTGTCGGCCTTGAACTGCAGCGTGCGCCAGGCATGCCGGCCGATGTCGGTAACGCGCGGGTCGGCCAGCACGATCTTCGCACCGCGCTTGGCGGCGTTCTTCATCCAGGTCGCTGCCACCGGGTGGTTGGCCGTCGGGTTCGAGCCGATGATGAAGATAAGGCCGGCGTTTTCCACGTCGTGCACCTGGTTGCTGACCGCTGCCGAACCGACGCCTTCCAGCAGCGCGGCCACGCTCGACGCATGGCACAGCCGGGTGCAATGGTCGACGTTGTTGCTGCCAAAGCCGGTGCGGATCAGTTTTTGGAACAAATAAGCTTCTTCGTTGCTGCCCTTGGCCGAGCCGAAACCAGCCAGCGACTTTTTGCCCTTCGTGTCGCGCAAGTTTTTTAGCGTGCCGGCGGACAGCGCCAGCGCTTCTTCCCAGGTGGCTTCGCGGAACACGCCGGACCAGTCGGCGCTGTCCCGGTTTAACTGCTGCAGGGCTGCCGGGTTTTTTGGCACACCGGCCTTGCGGATCAGCGGTACCGTCAGCCGCTGCGGGCTGTGTGCATAGTCAAAGCCAAAGCGCCCCTTGACGCACAGGCGCGACTGGTTGGCCGGACCGTCGCGGCCCTCTACGCTCACGATCTGGTTGTCTTTCACGTTGTAGGTCAGCAGGCAGCCAACGCCGCAGAACGGGCAGACCGAATCAACCTTTTTATCGACCACTTGCGAGCCGATCTGGGTTTTGGGCATCAGCGCGCCGGTCGGGCAGGCCTGCACGCATTCGCCGCAGGCCACGCAGGTGCTCTCGCCCATGAGGTCATTGAGGTCGAAGACGACTTCGCTGTGCGCGCCCCGCCAGGCAAAGCCGATCACGTCGTTCACCTGTTCCTCCCGACAGGCGCGCACACATCGGTTGCATTGGATGCAGGCGTCCAGGTTCACGGCCATGGCGGGGTGCGACAGGTCGGCTTTGGGCTGCTGGCGGCGCAGGGGCTTGAGTGCAGGCCGCACCGTGACGCCCAAGTGCGCCGCCCAGTCGCTGAGTTCACCGTGCTGGCCGGTGCCTTGTGCCAGCACTGGGCTCGCAGGCGCTGCCGGCAGGGCCGCATCGTTCCACTTGTAGCCCGCCTCCGGCATGTCCGATAGCAGCAGTTCCAGCACCATCTTCTGGCTCTTGACGGTCCGCTCGCTGCGGGCCTGCACGTCCATGCCCGCCGTCACGCTGCGGCAGCAACTCGGCGCCAGGGCGCGCTCGCCCGCGATCTCGACCACGCAGGCGCGGCAATTGCCATCGGGGCGCAGGCCGTCTTGGTAGCACAGGTGGGGAATCCGCATGCCGTGGCGCTGGGCGGCCTTGAGGATGGTTTCGCCCTCGAAGGCGTGAAGGGTTTGATGGTCGAGCGTGAATTCAACCGTGGGCAGCGCGACTCCAGCGCCGTGAGCTTGTGCGTTCATGTCACACCACCTCATGGGCAAAATATTTCTGGACGCAGCGCACCGGATTGGGCGCCGCCTGACCCAGGCCGCAAATCGACGCATCGGTCATCACGACATTCAAATCTTCCAGCGTGTCGTTGTCCCAGCGCGGCGCCTCCATGAGCTTTGCAGCCTTCGCCGTGCCGACACGGCACGGCGTGCACTGGCCGCAACTCTCGTGCGCAAAAAATCGCATCATGTTAAGCGCCGCATCTCTAGCCTTGTCCTGCTGACCGAGCACAATGACGGCGGCCGAGCCGATGAAGCCACCGTGCGGCTGCAAGGTATCAAAGTCCAGCGGCAAATCGGCATGGCTGGCCGGGAAAATCCCGCCCGACGCGCCGCCCGGAAGATAGGCGTAAAGCGTGTGGCCCTCAAGCATGCCGCCGCAATATTCGTCCACTAGTTGCCGCAGCGTGATGCCGGCCGGCGCCAGTTTCACGCCCGGCTGCCTGACCCGTCCGCTGACACTGAAGCTGCGCAAGCCCTTGCGGCCGTTGCGGCCGAAGCTGCCGAACCAGTGCGGGCCTTTTTCCACGATGTCGCGCACCCAGTACAGGGTTTCGAAGTTGTGCTCCAGCGTCGGCCGGCCAAAGAGGCCCACTTCGGCGATGTAGGGCGGGCGCATCCGGGGTTCGCCGCGCTTGCCTTCGATGCTCTCGATCATGGCAGATTCTTCGCCGCAAATGTAGGCGCCTGCCCCCCGGCGCAGCTCGATGTGGGGCAGGGGGCACGGCGGGTCGGCCTGCAGCTTGGCAATTTCAGACTGCAGCAGAACGCGGCAGCCGTGGTATTCGTCGCGCAAATAGATGTAGCAGGCCTCAATGCCCACCACCTGCGCGGCAACCAGCAGGCCTTCCAGAAAGCGGTGCGGGTCGCGCTCTAGGTACACCCGGTCCTTGAAGGTGCCCGGCTCGCCCTCGTCAATGTTCACCGCCATCAGGCGCGGCGCGCTCTGCCCGCGCACGATGCGCCATTTGCGCCCAGCCGCAAACCCCGCGCCGCCCAAGCCGCGCAGGCCGGAGTCCTCCATCGCAACGATCACCCGCTCGGCCTCGGCCTCGGCCTCGGCCTTGCCGTCCACCAACGCCGCTGCCAGCGAGGCCGCCAGCGCGTAGCCGCCATGGGCACGGTAGGTGGTGTAGTCGGTGTGGCCGGCAAGTTCGGGAATGCTTTTCTCGGCCCAGTAGGATGGTACGAAATGAACAGATGCCTGCGCAGTTTCTACCTGTGCCGGAGCATGATTTGATGCATGAACTGCCGCGACGACCGATTCAGGCGTGGCAAACGGCACCGACGCCTGATGCACCACCGCTACCGGCGCCTGTTCGCAGCGGCCCACGCACGGCGCGGCAATGACCCGTACATCCCGCGCACCGAGCAGGGCTGGCAGGCGCGCCAGCAAATCGGGCGCGCCTGCCATCTCGCAGGCCAAGCCGTCGCACACCCTCACTAACAGGCCCGGCGCCTTGCCGTTGCCATCCGCCTCGCCTTTGACGACTTCAAAGTGGTGATAGAAGGTCGCCACCTCGTACACCTCGGCCATCGGGATGTTCATTTCCCTGGCCAGCGCAACCAAGTGGCGGTCGTACAGGCAGCGATGCGCGTCGTTAAGCAAATGCAGGTGCTCGATTAACAGGTCGCGGCGGTGGCCTTGTGCCGGACGCAGGCCGATCAGTGCGCGAACTTCTTCAATCGATGCCTCATCGGCCTGGCGGCCCTTGAGCTTGCTTTTGCGACGGATGCGCTCGCGCAATTGGTCAACCGTAGCAAGGGTAACGGCTGGGACGGCGGCAATGTTTGGACTCTGGCTGGATGGATTCATGCGGCTCTGTTATGAAAGATGACTGATGCTTTAAATTGAATCGGTGTAGGGGTGACTTGCTTCAAACACCAGACACTAGACAAGGGCTGCTGCGCGCGAAACACAGGGTGTTATGAAATCTTGATGCTCATCTTCTCTCAGGATGCAGTCGTTGTGTTGGACATCTCCCGAAAGGTAGCGATTGCGGATGAATAGAGCCAGCGATTCATCGGCGCTGATGGTGTGATCGGGAGGGTTGGTGATGGTAAACACCAGCCTTGCCAGCTCGACGGTCGGCACCAATCCGTGAATCTGCTGGGGCAGTTCACGCACCTGCAAGCCGTGGATGCGCAGCACGTCGAAAAAGTCAGCGGTGCTGCAGTCTGTCAGTTGTTCAATCAATAAGCGCATCATAGGAATGCTCCGGAGTTGACGCACACCGTGGTTTGTAAGCCAAGGATTTATGACTGCTGGGCTTTCAGTTCGGCATGGGCTTCGGGCTGCACGGAAATATGGCGGCTGCGCCATAAAACCAGCACGCTCAGGGCGGCAGAGGCCAACAGCGCGGCTTGGATGGAAAAATGGCTGGCCACTTGTCCCCACAGGGCTGCGCCCAGCGCGCTGCCGCCCATGATGGCCATCTGGTAGATGGCCATGCCGCGGGCGCGCATGCCATTGGGCAGAATCAGCTGTGCCGACATGGTCAGGGTATTGACCACGCACAGCCAGACGCCGCCCGACAGGGCCAGCGCGGGCGCCAGCACCCAGACCGACGGCGCCAGCGCAGCAACTGCGGTGGCCAGCGCGTAGAGCAGCACGCCCACCTCGATCACGCGGTCGCGCGAGGCCGAATCCGAAAGGCGCGGTAGCGCCACGGCCGACACAATCGCACCGACGCCCAAGGAGGCCAGCAGCAGCGTGTAGGTCGTGGCCTCGGCATGCAGCCCTTTGGCTACAAGAGGCAGCAGCGCGATCAGACTGATGGAATGCACGAAGAACACGAAAACGCGCAGCAAGACGTTGCGCATCAGGAGCGACTGCCGCACAAAAGCCATGCCGCCGCGCATCGTGGCCAGCATGCCTTCGCCCTGATGCGCCGGCTGGCCCGAGTTGGGGCCTGATTGGAGGATCAGCACGCACGACAGGATGGACAGCGCGGCATTGAGCGCAAATATCGCCGCCATGCCGAGCGAGGCCATCACCACGCCGGCCAGCAGCGGGCCGGCAATGCGCGAGACGTTGATCGCCAGCGCATTGAGCGTGAGGGCCGAGGTCAATTGCTCGCGCGGCACCAGCGTCGGGACAATCGCCGAGAACACCGGAAAGCGAATGGCCAGGCCGATGCCGTTGGCAAAGCACAGCAGCAGCAGCCAGTCGGCCGTCAGCCAGCCGCCGGCGGCCAGCAGCGCCAGCGCGGCCGACACCAGCGCGATCCAGAACTGGGCAAAGGCGTACAGCCGCTTGCGGTTGACCAGGTCGGCCAGGGCGCCGCTGGGCAGGCCGAGCAGGAACAGCGGCAGGCTCGCCGAGGCCTGCACCAGCGCGACCATCATCGGCCCTTCGGTGAGCTGGGCCATCAGCCACGATGCGCTCACATCGTTCATCCACATGGTCATGTTGCCGGCCAGCCAGGCCAGCCAGAGCATGCGAAAAATCCGGTTGTCGAGCGGCGTGAGGAGGGGGGAGGGTGCGGAGGGTGTGGTAGTCATTGACGCGATGGGTTGGCCAGAGATTAGCATTAAATTAAACACAATGCTTTAAAGCGTTTAATTTGCTTTTTTGAGCTCGGATGCAGGACCTGGAAAGTCCTCTTCCCTAGCAAATCCGTCAATTCCTGCGCTTGAAAGCCCCGCTGCTCCTGATTTAAATCAAACAAATTTGAACTTTCCGAAATATCCAACAATATGACTTAGACATATTTTTGTATTTTGTTTAATCTTTATTGCCGCCTACCCCTACAGGCTGGAATGGAGACAAAAATGCTGACCCGTACGATGCCGACCCTGTCCGATGGAACTAGGATTTCCGACCTCATCGACCTCGACACCCGCGAGGTGAAACTCCGCGTGCTGTCCGATGCCGAGCTCTATGAGCTTGAAATGGCGCGCATCTTCGCCAAGACCTGGGTCTTCCTGGGCCATGAGACCGAAATCCCCAAGTCGGGCGATTTCATGCAGCGCGACATGGGCTCGGACTCGGTGCTCGTGACGCGTGACAAGTCCGGCGAAATCCATGTGCTGCTCAATGTCTGCACGCACCGGGGCATGCGCATCTCGACGCTGGACGCGGGCAACACGCAGATCCACACCTGCATCTACCACGGCTGGGCCTTTCGCACCAACGGCGCCTTTCTGGGCGCGCCGGTCGAGAAGGAATGCATGCACGGCAAGTTGCTCAGCAAGGAACAGCTGAACCTGAAAAAAGCGCGCGTCGCGCTCTACGGCGGCTTGATTTTTGCCACCTTCAACCCCGAAGGCCCTTCTTTCGAGGAGTTCCTGGGCGATACCAAGTGGTATTACGACATGCTGTTCTGCCGCTCCGACAAGGGGCTGGAAGTGGCCGGCCCGCCGCAGCGCTTCATCGTGCGCGGCAACTGGAAAACCGCCGGCGAGCAGTCGGCGGCCGATGGCTACCACACGCTGACGCTGCACCGCTGGCTTGGCGAGGTGGGGGCTTACGCGAAGAAAACCGAGGGCGAAGGCGCCGGCAACGACCTGACGCCCGAGATGATCGGCGCCGAGGTCAGCTCGCCGCACGGCCACGCCTTGCGCTGCATCGACCTGAGCCGCAAGATCCGGCGCCTGACCGGGCTGAACCCGGACGAGATGACGGTGGAGGAAAAGCTCAATGCCCTGCCGCCCGCCGGCATGACCCAGGCGATGGTCGGACAGCTGAAGAACCACCTCAGCCCGGACCAGCTCAAGGTGCTGACCTGGATGCCGCCCCAGGTCGGCGGCATGTTCCCGAATGTCATCTTTGCCTTCCTCTACCTGCCGCAGGCCGACGGCACGGTCGTCGGGGCGATTGCGATGCATGCCTATGTGCCCAAGGGACCGGACAAGCTCGAATTCATGAACTGGGTGTTCGTCGAGAAGGACACCCCGCCCGATTTGAAGGAAAAGATGGTGATGCAGACCATTCAGATGCTGGGTACGTCCGGCATGGTCGAGCAGGACGACTCGGACACTTGGCCGCACATGACGCTGGCCGCCAAGGGCGCAGTCAGCCGGGAGCTCACGATGAAGTACCAGGCGGTCTATGAAACCGGCAAACCCGCAGGCTGGCCCGGCCCCGGCATCGTCAACGAAGGCTTCACCAAGGACGACACGCAGTGGCACTGGTGGCTGCACTGGCATGAACTGATGACCGCCGGCGTCTGAGGCACTGCCGCCACCGTCGTTTTTTTACATTTATTTCCGGGGAAACATCACATGGAACAAGTCATCGAACGCCCAGCCGCCGAAGCGGCCCAGCGCATTCACGTGGGCAGCGAGCGCTACAGCCGCATCGTCGAATTCCTGTACGACGAGGCCAAACTGCTGGACGACCTGCAATTGGAGGCGTGGAGCGCCCTGCTGGCCGAAGACCTCGTGTACAACGCACCGCTGCGCCAGACGCGGGCCACGGCGCACCTGAGCGAGACCTACATCCGCAGCGTTCAGCATTTTCACGACAACTACCGCTCGATCATGGGCCGCATCACGCGCCTGACCGGCACCAAGAGCGCCTGGGCCGAAGACCCGCCCTCGCGCACGCGCCGCCTGGTGACTAACGTACGCGTCGAAGCCACCGACAAGCCCGACGAGTTCAAGGTGATCAGCTACCTGCTGGTCACGCGCAGCCGGTTCGACTTCGACGAGTTCGACCTGATCAGCGCCGAGCGCCATGACGTGCTGCGCCAGAGCGGCGATGCGTTCAAGCTGGCGCGGCGCGAGATACTGCTGGACCAAGCGGTGCTGGGCACGCCCAACCTGGGCATCTTTCTCTGACGCCTGAAGGGCCGGCGCACGCGCCGGGATTTTGCGCACAGAGTCCCGGCATGAAGACGGCTCGATCCATTCACTGCCAACCAAGGGTTTACGCGGAGAAACAGGGATCAAGTGGCCTGGAAATATTGTTGATCGATCGTGAACTCCCGGCAAAACGGGGCGTGACACGAGAAATCAGGGTATTTTGTGTACATTGAAGGCAAAAGTGTTTATATTTAGAGTTCGCCCAGCCCAGGGCGTATCCAAAGGAGACCTTTACATGCTTACCCAGACCAGTCCCACGTTGGCGGATGGAACCAAGGCTGCCGACCTGGTGAACGTCGCGACCCGCGAGGTTCAGATGCGCGCCCTGTCTGACCCTGAACTTTACGAGCTCGAGATGGAGCGCATCTTCGGAAAAACCTGGATCCTGCTCGGCCATGAATCCGAGATTCCCAAGTCGGGCGATTTCATGGTGCGCGACCTCGGTTCGGACTCGGTGTTGGTGACGCGCGACAAGACCGGCGGCGTGAATGTGCTGCTCAACGTCTGCTCGCACCGCGGCATGCGCATCTCGACCCTGGACGCTGGCAACACGCAAATCCACACCTGCATCTACCACGGTTGGGCCTTCCGCCCGAACGGCGCCTTCCTGGCCGCCCCGGTCGAGAAGGAATGCATGCACGGCAAGATGAAGACCAAGGAGGAGCTGGGCCTGACGCGGGCCCGGGTCTCGCTGTATGGCGGCCTGATCTTCGCCACCTGGAACATCGACGGACCTTCGTTCGAGGAATTCCTGGGCGACACCAAGTGGTATTACGACATGCTGTTTTGCCGCACCGACAAGGGCATGGAAGTCCTTGGGCCCCCGCAGCGCTTTACCGTGCGCGCCAACTGGAAAGCCGCTGGCGAGCAGTCGGCGGCCGACGGCTACCACACGCTGACGCTGCACCGCTGGCTCGGCGAGATCGGCGCCTATTCCAAAAAGGGCGAAGGCCAGAGCGGCGGCGGCGACCTGAGCCCCGAGATGTACGGCGTCGAGGTCAGCTCCCCGCACGGCCACGCCTTGCGCTGCATTGACCTGGGCCGCAAGATCCGGCGCCTGACCGGACTGGACCCGGACAAGCTCTCGACGGAAGAAAAGCTCAATGCCCTGCCGCCGGTCGGCATCACCGCCAAGATGGTGCCGCAGCTCCAGCGCAACCTGAGCGCCGACCAACTCAAGGTCCAGACCTCGATGCCGCCACAGGTCGGGGGCATCTTTCCGAACGTGCTGTTCGGCTTTGTCTACATCCCGCAGGCCGACGGCACGGTGGTCGGTTCAATGACGATGCATGCCTACGTTCCCAAGGGACCGGACAAGCTGGAGTTCGTCAACTGGATCTTCGCCGAGAAGGATGCGCCGCCGGAACTGCGCGAAAAAATGCTCAAGCAGACCATCCAGCTGTTCGGCACCTCGGGCATGGTCGAGCAGGACGACTCGGACACCTGGCCGCACATGACGCTGGCCGCCAAGGGCGCGATGGGCAAGAAGCAGACCCTGAAATACCAGGCGGTCTACGAAACCGGCAAGCCCGCAGGCTGGCCCGGCCCCGGCATCGTCAACGAAGGCTTCACCAAGGACGACACGCAGTGGCACTGGTGGCTGCACTGGCGCGAACTGATGTCGGCCTCGCATTGACCGCCCGCAGCACCCTTTTCAAGGAAGACAACCCATGAGCGAAGTAACAGAACGCCCCCCGGCCGAAGCCGAGGTGAAAACGCAGCGCGTGCCCATCGGCTCGCCCATCTATAACCAGGTGGTCGAATTCCTCTACGACGAGGCCTGTATGCTCGACGAAATCCGGCTGAAGGACTGGGGTGCGACCCTGGCCGAAGACCTGGTGTATGGCGCTCCGCTGCGCCAGACGCGGCCCGTGGCCCATCAGGCCGACAGCGTGATCCGCACCATGCAGCACTACCACGACGACTACCGCTCGGTCATGGGCCGCATCATGCGCCTGACGGGCACCAAAAGCGCCTGGGCCGAAGATCCGCCGTCGCGCACGCGCCGCCTGGTGACCAACGTGCGCGTCGAGGCCACGGACAAGCCCGACGAGTTCAAGGTCCGCAGCTACCTGCTGATCACCCGCAGCCGTTTCAATTTCGACGATTTCGACCTGATCAGCGGCGAGCGGCATGACGTGCTGCGCCAGAGCGGCGGCACCTTCAAGCTGGCGCGGCGCGAGATCATCCTCGACCAGGCCGTGCTGGGAACGCCCAACCTGGCGATTTTCCTGTAGCGCTGCGCCAGAGCGGCATCGCCCTGAATTTTCATCACGGCGTTCAGGACGGCCAGCAGATGTTGCTACAAAATCAATAGCTGCTTGTGCAGACCACGCCTGCGCAGAAGGCCTGTTTGACGTTAAAAAGCCGTTCGCTGGTCAACACCCATGCGCCTTGGCGTGCTGGCTGCTTCAATGACCCCGAACAGGGTCGTTTTCTATTGGCCGGCTCATTTCATCGGGCGAGCGCCTGCAACCGCATTTACACCGCCAAATGTGAGCCAGTCCTCGTCGTCCATGCACAAGCGTTCCGGGGCGGCGGCAAAATCCCAGGTGGAGCCCACCATGCGCAGCGCTTGCAGGGCACGCCGGGGCTGCTGGGAAAAGCAATGCGCGCTGGGCCTGGCATGCACCTGTGCATCCAGGTTCATGCCGCGACCCTTGGAAATTCCCGTGGCGCGCCGCAGCACCAGCGCCGCCTCGGCCTCCTCCGGCGCCAGCGTGCCCAGCGCCCAGCGCGCCATGCCCTGGTACAGGTCCATGCCGGTGTAAGGCGCAGGCCCCTGGATCACGGTATCAAGCACATCCCACGCCAGCAAGGCAACGCCGTCTCGCGACAGCCGTGCCTGCGTGCGCTGATCTACTCGCGGCGGCACCTCGATATCGTACTGGCGCCGCGCCGTGCCGCGCGCGGCCGCCGCGATGGCCAGCCCGCAGAGTTCGAAAAGATGCGTGCATTGCTCTGCCGGATCGGTGACGCGGGTGACCTCATGGGCAATGGGCGAGAGCTTCATGCCCAGCAGCAGGTCGAGTTTTTCCACCGCCTGTCCGCACAGCGAATAGGGACGGCGCGGGGCGCTTGCGCTGATTTTCGAAACCACGCCATCGATGCTGACAAGCTCGACCCGGAAGTGATGGAAGTCGTCTTCGAGCACTGCGCGCACCCGGGCCTGCGCGGGGCTGAACTGGCTGCGAAGAATGATGCGGCGTCTGAACATGGCTGAAAACCCCGGTTGCGCGTCCAAAGACGCGGGCGCGCGCCATGGAGCGGTTATTTAAGCAAAGTGTTGCTGACACTTCTTGCCTTAAAGTGTACGATACATCTAAATGTGTTCAATTTAATATGGGATTTGGCATGGCATTGCTCGAAAACAGGGTCGCACTCATCACCGGCGCCGGCGGCGGCATTGGCCGGGGCGTTGCGCTGGCCTTTGCGCGCGAAGGCGCGACCGTCGTGATCGCGGAAATCGACGAGGCCACCGGCGCCCAGGTCGAGCAGGAAATCGAGGCGCTTGGCGGCCGCGCGCTGTTCGTCAAGACCGACGTCACGAGCAAGTCTTCCATCGAAGCGGCGGTGCAGGCCAGCGTGGCGCGGTTCGGCCGCCTGGACATCCTGGTGAACAACGCCTTCATTCCGACGCCCAATGTGCTGCTGGAGGACAAGACCGACGAGATGCTGGACAAGACACTGACCTCCTCGCTGTGGGCCTCCTGGTGGGCCATGCGCGCGGCGATGCCGCACATGCGCAAGCAGTGCTGGGGCCGCATCGTCAATTTTTATTCGATCGACACCGAAACCGGCGCTTGGCTGCATGCGGACTACAACACCGCCAAGGCCGGCATCGTCGGCCTGACGCGCAGCGCGGCGTCGGAATGGGGGCGCTTCAACATCACCGTCAACGCCATCGCCCCGACGGCGATGGGCGCGACCTTTCACAAGCTGGCCGCTGAGAATCCGGGTTTCGCCGAGCGCTCGGCGGCCGCGCGCCCCTTGGGCCGTTCGGGCGATCCCGAACTGGACATTGGACCGGCCGTGGTGTTTCTTTCCTGCGAGATGTCGCGCTTCGTCACCGGCGAGACGCTGCATGTGGACGGCGGCCTGCATCTGCCGGGCTATAACTCGCGGCCGGCCCATGTGCCGGTTCGCGAATACTGAACGCCTGCCGGACACCGTCCGGTCGCAGGCGCCTACACCGATTCAGCCGACGAGACCAGCAGCAGGCGCGCGACGTTGGCCCGCTCGGGCTGCGTCAGCATGAAGCGCACGGCTGCGGCAATATCGGCCGGCGCCAGCTGCGGCGTCTGGTCGGCCCGCACCGTCTCGCCCCGGGCGCGCATATGGTCAAAGATTTCGGTGTCGGTGGTGCCCGGGGCGATCGTGCCGACCCGCACGCCCGACCCCTTTAACTCCACGCGCAGCGCCGAGGTGAAGATTTCCAGCGCATGCTTGAGTCCGCTGTACACGCCCACGGAGGACGAGCTGAGGTAGGCGCCAATGCTCGAGACATTGACGATCGCGCCAGCGTTTTGCTGCCTGAAGCGGCGTGCGAACAGGTAAGAGGCGCGGACCACCGCATCGAAATTGACCCGCGTCATCTGCGCCAGCGCGTCCAGGTCGATGGTGTCCAGCGAACCGGCCACGAACATGCCGGCGTTGTTGATCAGGATATCGACACGTCCGTAGCGCAAAAGCGCCAGGTCCAGCAGCGCCTGGGGTGTCTGCGGCAACTCGATGGACGCGGCCAGGCAAACGCAGGGATTGGGCAATTGGGCCGCCAGGGCTTTGAGCCGGTTTTCGCGCCGGGCGGTGATCACGAGCCTGACGCCCTGGGCGCTTAGTTCGCGGGCGATGGCTTCGCCGATGCCCGACGACGCACCGGTGATGACGGCGACCCTGTCATGCAGTTCCATAAAATTCTCCCATGTGCGGAGGAAAGCGGCCACCGCCGCATTCCAGGCGTTAAATTGCTGACACATTTCATCTTAAAGTGTACGATACATGAAAATATGTTCAATTTAATAAATGAAAGTTGGCAGGGCATGGCTTGAAAATGGGTTGCAGTCTTCCCCGGCGCCACGGCCTGGAGCGCCAATGAAAAAAGGGACCCGAAGGTCCCGTTGATTTCGCCTGGGGTTTGGGTCAGCGTTTGCTGACCTTTATGTCGGTCGCCTCCAGGTCCCAGGTGCCTGGCGTCTTGCCTTCATCGCGCAGCTGGTATTTCAAGATGCGGCCTTGCGGATTCTTCGGCAGGGTGTCACGGAACTCGATATAGCGCGGCAGCGCGTAGTAAGGAACAGCGTTGGTGGACCAATGAAACAAAGCCTCATGCGTGAGCGCAGCCCCCGGATTGAGGATGGCGGTGACTTTCACATCGTCCTCCCCTTTGTCCGAAGGCACGGCGTGAACCGCCACTTCCGCAATATCGGGATGGTTGGCAAAGGCCGATTCCATCTCGAAGCTGGAGATGTTTTCGCCGCGCCGGCGCAGGTAGTCCTTCTTGCGGTCCACGAAATAAAAAAAGCCCTCGTCGTCGAACTTGCCGATGTCACCGGTATGAAACCACATGTTGCGCATCAGCTTGAGCGTGTCTTCGGGACGGCGCCAGTACCCCATGAACATGATGTCTGGGCGTTGGGGGCGGCACACGATCTCGCCTGGGGTGTTGACCGGCACTTCGCGGTCCAGGTCGTCCACGATGCGCACGTCGAAGTCGGGAATGCGCTTGCCCGACGAGCCGGGCGCGGCCGGGTTGCCGGCGGCCAGCGAGGTGATGACGCAGGCCTCGGTCAGGCCGTAGCCGTTGCCGCCGACCAGCTTGGCGCCAAAGCGCTGGCGCCAGATGTTCTTGTTCTCTTCGGTGAACGGATTGCCGCGCACCGTGTGGATCTGGCCGAAGCAGCGCTGGGCGGCCTCGGTGTCAGGGGCGTTGGCCAGCAGGCCGCCCATGCCGCCCAGGATCGAGGCGATGGTCGCGCCGCTGCGCTCGACCTCGGGCCAAAAGTTGGACACCGAAAAGCGTGGAATGATGGCCACGCGGGCGCCGACCAGGATGTTCGAGATGATGCCCACCGCCAGCGCGTTCATGTGAAACAGCGGCAGCGGGGTGATTGTCACGTCCTGGGCGGTCGCCGGTCCGGCGCGCAGCTGCAGGCGCGCCAGGTTGCACATGAAGTTGTAGCTGATCATGCAGCCCTTGGACGGCCCGGTGGTGCCCGAGGTGTAAATCAGGCTGGCCAGTTCCCAGGGATTCGGCTTGGTTGGCAAAGGTGTGTCGTCACTGCCGCGGTGCGCGTCAAGTGTGGCCAGCGGCAAGGCGCCGCAGGATGCTGCAGGGCTGGCGCCGCGATGCAGCACCTGCCTGACCTCGGCCAGCAGATGCGCAACCAGGCCAATGCGCTCGACATAGGCCGCTTCGCAGATCACCAGCGAAGCGCCGGCATCGGCGATCTGGTGGCGCAAAAAGTCACCGCGCAGCGCCGTGTTGATTGGCACATGCACGGCGCACAGCTTGTTCACTGCAAGCCAGGAAATCACCGCGTCGATGTTGTTGTCCAGCATCGTGACGACGGTTTGACCCGCCTTGATGCCCAACGTAGCCAGGGAATTGGCCAGACGAGTCGAAAGTTCATCAACTTGTTCGTATGTGTACAGTTGTCCCGAAAAATCGAGCAAAACCCGCTCAGGATGCGCCATCACAGCGCGTTCGAGTGCGTCGATCACGGTGTCTTGTTCACCAAGCGACCATGAATCCAAATTTCCAGTGCCCATCTTTCATCCTCTCGCTAAGAGCATTGAGGGAAGCCTCAATAATTCTAATAGAAGAATCAAATTCTATTGTCGATATGCCATTAAACATCTACGGGGAAACCCTAGACCGTATTTCAAAATAATTTTTTAAGGGAAGAAAGCAATGAACAGTCCAATCCTCAAGCGTGTTGTGAGCAAACCGAAGACCCGGTCAGCAACCCTGATCAAGCCTGTGCCGCCTGTCGTGGTGCCGGTGGAAAACCTGGCATCCCAAGCCCTGGCCGGCGCCGATGTCACGGCTTTGGAGCCGGCCGAAACCTCCGTGATTTCAATCGAAACCCGGCGCCGACGCGGCAACCGCCGCTCCGAGCAAACCGTTGACAACATCCTCATGGCCACCGAGGAGGTTATTCTCAAGTCGGGCGCAGATCGCATCTCCATCCTGGAAGTCTGCAATACGGCCGGCGTGTCGCGTGGGACTTTTTATCGCTACTTCGCCTCCCAGGAGGAACTGCTGGACGCATTTTCCAGGCACAGGCGAGAGAATTTTCACAAGTCGTTGACGGAGGCCCTGACGCCCTGCACCGACCCGGATCAGCGGTTCGCCACGATGATCGAATTCGTCGATGCCTACCTGGCGAGCGGCCGTTCGCGGCGCATGCTGCTGGTGGCGCCGGAGTTCGCGCTGAAGTTTTTCAAGCGCATCTTTCACGACGCGGTGGTGCGTTTCCAGGATCTTCTCGGCCCGGTGTTCGACGCCTGGGACGAGCGCCTCGATTCCAAGCTCGACCGCGAGCTGATCTGCGAGCTGATCGTGCGCTTCATGCTCAGTGAGCACCTGATCGGCGACGACTCGGACCGGCGCGCCATGCCGCGGCGCATCGCGCGGCTGGTCGAGTCGCTGCGCAGGGGCGGCGGCGGGCTGGCGCGGCGCTGAGCGGTTGGGGCGCGGGGAGTAAAAGGCAGCGTTCGGCAGGCGATTTTGCATAAAGTTAAACACATTTGCAAAATATGACTAAAATTGGCATGATCTCGCATGTCTGAGCCTGCATTGAAGCACCTGGATATTTTCTTGCGGTGTGGCGAGTGCGAATCAGGCAAGCCCATGCGCGGTGTCAACAGCCGCACCCCATTACTCAGGAGACCCCCATGCTTATCGACCTTCATGCCCACGCGCCCCATCCCGACTACTACGACCAGAACCCGTACTGGGGCCCGGCCTTCGAGTCGCAACCCGACGGCGACATCAAGCTGCGCGTTGGCGACTGGATCCTGAGCCTGGGTGCGCCCGAGCGCAAGGCCGCGCTGCGCAAGGCCAAGGCCGAAGGCAAGGCGCTGAGCGTCAACGAATACACCTCGCGCTGGCGCGACCCCAACACCCGCCTGGCCGGCATGGATGCGGCCGGCCAGAACGCCCAGGTGGTGTCGGTGCCCTCGCATTGCTACATGTACTGGACCGAGCTGGACTACGCCATTCCTTTTGCCCAGAAGGTCAACGATGTATTGGCCGAGTATTGCTCGGCAGCGCCCGACCGCCTGATGTACTGGGCCCAGGCGCCTTTGCAAAATCCCGTGGAGGCGGCCAAGGAAATCCGCCGCGCCTGCACCCAGCTGGGCGCCAAGGGCCTGGGCGCGGGCGGCTCGAACTTCGGCGGCCTGGAGTTCGACTCCAAGGAGATGGACCCGGTCTGGGAGGCGCTGTGCGACCTCGACCTGCCGATGTTCGTGCATGGCTACAACCAGTCCGTCACCTGGGGCAAGGAGGCCAACACCGACCGCTACGAGACCACGGCCATCGTCGGCATGAACTACGACGAAACCAAGGCCTTCTGGTACCTGGTCAACGGCGGCGTGTTCGACCGCTTCCCCAAGCTCAAGGTGTACATCACCCACGGCGGCGGCTTCGTGCCCTACCAGCTCGGCCGCCTGGCGCAGACCAACCCGAACCTGGATGTCTTTCACAACAAGAAGCCCGTTCTGGACTACCTGCGCAACTTCTATTTCGACGTCGAGCTGCACGAGCTGCCGATGCGCCAGGCGCTGATCGACGTCATCGGCGCCGACCGCATCCTGTACGGCAGCAACTTCGGCGGCAGCGACGCCATCCGGCACGACCTGACCGACGGCCTGAAACTGTCGGACGACGACCTGCAGAAAATCCGCTGGAAGAACGCCTGCGAACTGCTGCACCTGGACCCGGCCAAGGTCGGCGCGACCGCCGCCAAGCCAGCGCTGGTGAGCGCATGAAAATCGCACGCTGCACGGACGGCGCCGCGCCGTTCTGGGCCGTGGTGGACACCGGGCGCGGCGAAGTCACGCCGGTCGCCGGCGCCTTCGCCGACTGGGCACCCGCGCTCACGCGCGGCGAAGGCGCCAAGGCGCTGCAGATGGCCGGCCCAGCCCGGCCGCTGGCCAGCGTGCGGCTCCTGCCGCCCATCGAGAAGGTCAACCGCGTGATGGTCGCCGGCGCCAACTACGCCAAGCACCTGGCGGCCGACTTCGGCATGAAGGTGCACCACCAGCCGATCGCGTTCCTCAAAGCCTATGGCGCGCTGATCGGGGCCAACGACGCCATCCGCTACCCGCCGCTGACCCGCGAACTCGACCACGAGGTAGAGCTGGTGGCGGTCATCGGCGCGGCGACGGTGGACCGCCAGAACCCGCTGTCCAGCGTGCTGGGCTACACCGTCGGCAACGACGTGAGCGCGCGCGACCTGCAGCGCAGCGGGCCACCGGGGGTGGGCATGGACCTGTTCGCGGCCAAAAGCCAGGACCGCACGACCGGACTCGGGCCGTGGATCGTCACGCGCGACGAGTTTCCCAAAGGCAGCCCCAGCCTGCGCCTGACCTTGAAGGTCAACGGCGAGACGCGCCAGGATGCCTCGTCCGGCGACATGACCTGGGATGTGGCCCAGTTGGTGCGCTTTGTGGACGAGCGCTCGACCTTTGAATGCGGCGACGTGCTGTTCACCGGCTCGCCCGAAGGCACTGGCCATGGCACGGGGCGCTTTCTGAACCCTGGCGATGTGGTGGAGGCAAGCGTGGAGGGCATCGGCACCTTGCGCAACACGGTCTCGGCCATCGAACCTGCATGAACGGAGAAAACTGATATGAGCTTACAGAACAACAAAGTGGTGGTGGTGGGTGCGGGCCTGATGGGCACCGGCATCGCCCACGCCTTTGCCGCTTCCGGCTTTGCGACCACGCTGGTGGACAGCAACGCCCAGGCCCTGGACCGGGCGCAGCAGGCCATCTACAAGATCCTCGATGACGGCGTCAAGCTCGGCAAGCTGGAGAGCGCGGTGGCCGAGGCCGCCAAGTCGCGCCTGACGTTGCAGCCCGACCTGACAGCCGCAGCGGCGGGCGCGCACCTGCTGATCGAAACCGTGTCGGAAAACCTGGCAGTTAAAAAAGCCGTGATGGCCCAGGCGGCGGCGGAAATGGCCGACAACGCGATCTATGCCACCAACACCTCGGCCCTGAGCGTCACCGAGATCGCCACGGCGGTCGCCAAGCCGCAAAATGTGGTGGGCATGCACTTCTTCAACCCGGTGCACAAGATGAAACTGGTGGAACTGGTGCTCGGCCTGGCCACCAGCGAGGAAACCGTGGCGACGACGCGCGCCTATTGCGACGCCATCACCAAGCAGTCGATCGTGGTGAGCGAGTCGCCCGGCCTGACCACCAGCCGCATGTCGGCGCTGGCCGGCAACGAGGCGATGTGGATGCTGCAGGAAGGCACGGCCTCCGCCGAGGACATCGACACCGCGCTGCGCCTGGGTTTCAACCACCCGATGGGGCCGCTGGAGCTGGGCGACCTGACCGGCTGGGACACCCGGCTGGCGGTGCTCAAGTACCTGCACCAGACGCTGGGCGACAAGTTCCGCCCGTGTCCGCTGATCATCAAGATGGTCGCCGCCGGGCGCTACGGCCGCAAGACCGGCCACGGCGTGTACAGGTATGAAAACGGCCAGCGCGTGCCGGGCTCGGGCATGAAGGGCAGCGCACTGTGAGCCGCGATGTCGTGATCGTCGGCGCGGCGCGCACGCCGGTCGGCAAGTTCCGGGGCAGCCTGGCCGGCGTGCGCGCCGACCATCTGGGCGCGCTGGTGATTGACGAGCTGGTCAAGCGCGCCGGGCTCACGCCCGACGTGGTGAACGACGTGATCTTCGGCTGCGTCACGCAGATCGGCGAGCAGTCGGCCAACATCGCCCGCACGGCGCTGCTGGGCGCGGGCTGGCCGGTGTCGATTCCCGGCCTGACGATTGACCGCAAGTGCGGCTCGGGCGAGGCGGCGGTGCATGTGGCCGCCGGCCTGATCGCCTGCGGCGCGGCCGATGTCATGGTGGCCGGCGGCGCCGAGAACATGAGCCGCGTGCCCATGGGCAGCAACCGCGACCTGCACGGCGAGGCTTTCGGTTGGATGGCGGCCGAGCGCTACGAGCTGACCGGCCAGGGCGAAGCCGCCGAGCGGCTGTGCGACCAGTGGCAGCTCAGCCGCGCGTCGCTCGACGCGTTCGCGGTGGAAAGCCACCGCCGCGCCACGGCGGCGGCGGCCGCAGGCTGGTTCCAGAGCGAAATCGTTCCGGTGCCGGTGGCCGGGTTGCGCGAAAAACCGCTGGAAGGCGACGCGCCGCTGTTCGTCGCCGACGAAACGATCCGCCCCGGCACCGCCGCCGAGAAGCTGGCCACGCTCAAAAGCAGTTTCCGCCCCGATGGCCGCCTGACCGGCGGGAACTCGTCGCAGATTTCCGATGGCGCGGCCGCGCTGCTGCTGATGTCGGCGGACAAGGCCGAATCACTGGGCGTCAAGGCCCGCGCCCGCGTCCGGGCGGTCGCCACGGTCGGCTCGGACCCGACGCTGATGCTGACCGGCCCGATTGCCGCGACGCGCCTGGTGCTGGCCAAGGCCGGGCTGACGCTGGACGACATCGATCTGTTCGAGGTCAACGAAGCCTTCGCGCCGGTGCCCATGGTCTGGATGAAGGAAGTCGGCGTGCCGCACGACAAGCTCAACGTCAATGGCGGGGCCATCGCGCTCGGCCATCCGCTGGGCGCCAGCGGCGCGCGCATCATGACGTCCTTGCTGCACGAGATGGAACGCCGTGGCGCCCGCTACGGCCTGCAGTCCATCTGCTGCGCCGGCGGCATGGCGACCGCCACCATCATCGAGCGGCTCTAAGCCCGGCATCGAGCGATGGCTTTACTGCCCATGATCGCGCTGGCGGATTTCCCGCCGGCGCTGGCCCAGGCGGTGGAGCAGGGCGTGCAGACCCGCATGCTCAGCTCCACGCTGCCGATCCAGGTGTGGGCGCACCGCCCGGCGCTCGCCCAGGCCTGGCTGGCCACGCTCGACCAGATGCACAACCACGGCATTCTCGATGCCCGGCTGCGCGAACTGGTGCGGCTGCGGATTTCCGCTTTCACCACCTGCCGCGCCTGCCAGGTTGCGCGCAAGAGCGGCGACGTGAGTGAGGCGGACATCGCCTGCCTCTCGTCGGATGACGCCCGTTTCAGCCCGGCCGAACGCGCCGCGCTGCGCTATGCCGAGCTGTTCGCGTCGGACCCGCTGGCGATCGACGACACCGTCTTTGCCGAACTCGGCCAGCATTTCAGCACCCCTGAGGTGGTTGAACTCAATATGTTTTGCGCGCTGATGCTGGCTGGTGGCCGCATGACCCAAGCGCAGCGTGCCTATGAAGCCTGAAGCGGCGGCGTCTGCTGGCATCAACCGCGCTACCGTGATGGCGCTGGTGGCCTGCCAGGTGGGCCTGCACGGCTGCCTGAACGGCTCACGCATGGCCATTCCCCTGCAAGCGCTGCAGCAGGGACTGGGCGCGACAATTTTGGGCATGCTGATGGCCCTGTTTGCGGTGCTGCCGGTCCTGCTGGCGCTGCCGGCCGGGCGCATGGCCGACCGCCTGGGTTACCACCGCCCGGTGCATCTGGCGCTGGCGCTGTCCTTCACCGGGGCGCTGGTGGGCGCCTTGTCCGGCCATGTTCTGGCGCTGTGCGTTGCCGCGCTGCTGGTGGGCGCAGGCTCCAGCCTGGGCATGATCGCGCTGCAGCGCACCGCCGGCCGGCTGGCCCGCAATCCGGCCGAGCGCCTGCGCATCTTCAGCTGGATTGCCCTGGCGCCCGCGATTGCCAACTTTGCCGGGCCGATGATGGCCGGCGTGCTCATTGATCACGCCGGTTTTCGCGCTGCGTTTGCGGCCCTGGCGCTGCTGCCGCTGCTGACGCTGGTGTTCACCCGGCTGGTGCCGCGCGAAGCCGTCGTTCCCAAACCAAACTCGGCCAGCGCAAGCCCGCCGGGAAAAGCCTGGGACTTGCTGCGCCTGCCCGACTTCCGGCGCCTGCTGTTCATCAACTGGCTGATTGCCGCGACCTGGGATGCACACAGTTTTGCCTTGCCCATCCTGGGCCACGAGAGGGCCTTGAGCGCCTCGGCCATCGGCATGGTGCTGGGCGCTTATGCCGTGGCCTCGGCCGCCGTTCGCCTGTTGATCCCGGTGCTGGCCGAGCGCCTGTCGCCGCGCCTGATGATGGGCGTTGCGCTGGCCATGACGGCGGCCATGTTCGCGGTTTATCCGCTGCTCAACAGCGCTTGGGCGATGGCGGGCTGCGCCGCCCTGCTGGGCATTGCGCTGGGCGCGATTCAGCCGGCGGTGATGTCCACGCTGCACCAGGTGACGCCGCCGGATCGCCAGGGCGAGGCGCAGGGCTTGCGCTCGACCTTCGTTCATTTTTCCACGCTGGTCATGCCGCTGACGTTTGGCGCCATAGGCGCGGCGCTCGGGGTGGGGCCGGTGTTCTGGCTCACCGCTGTCGTGCTGTCGGCCGGGGCCTGGCAGGCCATGCGCCTGCCCAGGAACTCCTGAACCAAAGCGCATCCGTTTCAAGCAGTAGGCAATTTTTAAGCATCAAATAGGCCTCTGGCTTAGGCATAGAAAGTGCGAAAAGCTATGAATTCAGTAGCGAAAAGCTGCCGGGAATTTTGATTGCCGCGATGGAAAGCCAGGGTAATTGCGCTCTAAATCGACAACATCGCCCGATGCACGTCGCGCCTGAAATTAAAAAATGCGCGGTGATCGCTGGGAGAAGTCGGCACGGTCAAGGTGAGTTTTCCAGAAGGCATGCGTAGTTTCCCGTGCTTTCCTCCTCGGCAAAATGCCCATCCCTGCCGGACCAGCAGCTTGACCAAGGCATTGATTTCCTTGCAGGAGCAGTATTTCATGGCGCTGCACAGGCTTCAGAGCCATTCACCGCGCTTGTTGATGAAGCCCCATTTGCTGTTCTGCCGGACAGCCGCCTTGCCGCCCTGAAACTCTTTGGCTTCTTCAAAGCGCGGCTGGATCACCCATTCCTGCCGTTCATTGATGAAACCCCAGCGGCCGGCTTGCGTCTGGACGGGCGCCAGTCCTTCGCTGAATGAGCGGACATTGCGGTATTTGGGGCCGGTTGATCCGCAGGCACCAAGACCGAATGAAGCAACTGCCAGCACGGCAATGGCAAGGGGTTTGAATAGGGCAGTGCTTTTTGAATGCATGGTGGATTCAATCTCGGCCATGTTCGAAAGAATCCCCTTGATCCATCTCATCATCATCCGCATCGTCCCCCTGATAAGCATCATTATTGGGATTGAGCTGGTTGGCGTGGTTGTCCATGCTGGCGTCGTAAGCATCGTTGTTTGGATTCATGCTATCACTGCGATCATCGTTGGCGGTTCTGCTCATTTGAATTCTCCAATTTTGAAATTAATGTCTGGTAATAATTGCTTGAATAACTTGATGGTGGAGCAAACACAAGGAAGCCTTTGGCACATCAGCAGATGGGTTGGTATCTGCCTGACAGCTATAAGCAAACCCTGTATTTCCCCGGCCTGATTATTTCCGTGGTGGGTTGTTGCCGCGACCACCGCCGGATGGTTTACCCGTTTCGCTGGGACCATTTTGGATTTTCATGAACATTGCTTTCTCCTTGTGCCCCGGAATTTTGAGTGAGTCGTGCGAACCCGGAGCACCGCCCGCGCAACTCAAGAATTTGTAGTGATTTAGCTTGGTGACATCGGCAAGCTCAAGAACTGCAGCGCATCGTCGTATTCAACGCGATCAAGTTTCTCAAGCATGTCTGTTTTAAGCAGTTTGCTGACTTCGGCAACACTGTCATCCCGCCACGGGGAAGATTGATAGACACCAGGCGAGGTTTCTTCTACGAGATCAATGCTGTACTTGATGCCGTTGCTGTAAACAAGCTCCAGGTTTGCGCGCACCAACCTGTGTGGTATGTCGAGAAGGATGGCGATATGGCATGTACCAGCCCTGATCTCCCAGCATTCAGGCGGATAGAGGGTCAGGTGTGGTGCCAAAGATCGTATTAACCCATTGGCAAGCCAATTAATCGCAAGAGAGTGACTATTTCCTTCGTTCTTGAAACTTTGAAAGTTTTGTTCCGGTAACTCTTCTTCCAGATTACTTTTTAAATACGCCACACTTTGAACGACACCCTTGGCATCGCGCTCATGCTCTACCACTCGGAATCTCAATCGGCGAACATCTTCAGGCTTAAACTTTCCATCAAAGCCTGTGAAAAAGTTTGTATTGCTAAATGCCCAGTTTTGCAATGGTTCTTCAAGCCAGAATTGGTCTCGCCAGGTTGGATGGACCCATTTCAAACCGCTGACCTCGGGCCGACATCGAACAAAACTGAATGTCAATCGTCGATGGTTAATATATGGATGGGCTACGTCAACGTGAAACCAGGGAAGTGAACGACGCAGGGTGATGCGAACATCGCTTTCCGGCCATTTCATATACTTTTCAACAATTTCCCGGATTCGATACCTCACATCACTAACACCCACGACGATTTCAGTTTCACGTGACCCATACACTGTGGTGAGTAACAGCCAATGCCCATGAACACCACCCGGCTGTTGCAACTGCTCCGCTGACCAACCCGTCAAGTCCGCAAGCCGCGCGATTTCGCTTGAATTCTGGCCGATCTGGGCAATCTCAATTTGCACACCAATGTCTTCAGCGAAGTCACGCATGCAACCGTCTTCGTCGATTGTTCCGACATACGTTTTGACGTGCTGCGCAAAAGCATGCATGAGTGCTAGGTTGCTTGCAGAATTTCTTTGTTCACGGAGTTGTCGCTCAATTCGACTAACAACATCCGCAGAATCCTCAGGCACATCTCCACCTTGGAGTATTTCGACCGTAGTTTCAAAAATTTGCGCCAAGGCAGCAGCCATTGCCTTGCTCGTCTTGCCTGTTCTTTCAATGCGCTGGTAGCTACTGAGGATGGTCGCGTCATCCATATCCGCACGTTTTTTCAAAATTTTGTGAGCTTTTTTTGCCACTTTAAGCTGGGTGAACTGCGACTCCTTCCGCAAACTGCATAGCCGTTTCTCGTCGATTTTGAATGTTGGTCGTAAACGGCCAGCAAATACAACTTGACGCCAGCAGTCAAGGCTGAGCAGGCTGCCAGTGGTGAGGCAGCAGTTCTGTGATCTGGCTGTTCTTTTGCGTGGGCAGCCGGGTCAAGACATCCTTGAGGTAAGCGTACGGGTCATGCCCGTTGAGCCTGGCACTTTGGATCAGGCTCATGATGGCAGCGGCGCGCTGCCCGGCCCTGAGTGAGCCGACGAACAGCCAGTTGGCCCTGCCAACGCCCCAGGGCCTGATCTGGTTTTCCACCCAGTTGTTGTCGATCGGCACTTGCGCGTCATCCAGGAAGCGCGTGAGCGCGCTCCAGCGCCTGAGGCTGTAGTCCAGCGCCTTGGCCGTGGCCGAGCCGTCCAGAATCTGGCTGCGCTGGAGCACCATCCACTGGCGCAGCGCATCGGCCAGCGGCCTGGACCTGGCTTGGCGGGCATGCCAGCGTTCATCGGCGGCCAGGTCTTTGACCTCGCGCTCGATCTCGTAGAGCTGGGCGATGTGGTGCAGCGCCTGGGCTGCAATCTGGCTCTGGTGGTTGGCGTGGAGTTCGAAGAGATGGCGCCTGGCATGCGCCATGCAGCCCGCCTCCTGGATGCCGCCGGCAAATCCGGCCTTGTACCCGCCATAGTCGTCGCACACCAGCGTGCCTTTCCACTGGCCCAGAAAGGCCCTGGCGTGCAGGCCGGCGCGGCTTTCGCAAAAGTCATAGACCACGGCCTTGAGGTCTTCAAAGACGCCTGGCGCGTAGGCCCAGAGGTAAGCCCTGTGCGTCTTTTTGTTGCCCGGCTTGAGCATCTGCACAGGCGTCTCGTCGGCGTGCAGCACGGCGTGGCTCAGGATCTCGCCCTTGAGCGCATCGACCAGGGGTTGGAGCTGAACGCCGCACATGCCCACCCATGAGCCCAGCGTGGAGCGCGGCAGGCCCAGGCCGGCGCGCGCAAAGATGCCCTCTTGCCTGTACAGCGGCAGGTGGTCCGCGTACTTGGCCACCAGCACCTGCGCCAGCAGCCCGGCCGTCGGGATTCCCTTGTCGATCACCTGTGCAGGAACCGGCGCCTGGATCAACGTCTCGCACCTGGCACAGGCCCACTTGCCCCGGATGTGGCGCTCCACGGTGAACACGCCGGGGGTGTAGTCGAGCTTCTCGCTGACGTCCTCGCCGATGCGCCTGAGCGTGCAGCCGCACCCCGGGGTGGTGCAGACGGTGGACTCGGGCTCGTGGGCAATCTCCAACCGGGGCAGCCCGGGCGGCAGCCGGGCGCGTCTGGGCTGGCCGGCCTCAGTGACTTCTCGCGGTAGCGTGGGCGCCAGCTGCTCCAGTTCCAGCTCGATGGCAGCAATGTCCGCGTCAAGGGTTTCGTCCAGCAGGCTGAGCTGCGCCGGATCGAGCCGCTCGCCGCTGCGCCCGAACTTCCAGCGCTTGAGCACGGCCATCTCATGCGTGAGCTGATCGATCTTGGCCTGGCGGTACTTGAGCTCGGCGTCCTTGCGCTGGAGCTCCTGGTCTTTGCTGGCAATGCTTGCGTCATGCTGCGCCATCTGGGCCAGCAGTTCGCTGGCCAGCGCGCGCAGCTGCTCGGCGCTCAGGCTGTCCAGTTGTTCGGCATTGACCATGGGAGCCGAGTTTGCCAATCCTCGTGGCGCCCGGCCATTGGCAGATGTCCCAATTGCACGGCGCCTTCAGGTGATCGTGATTGACCCCGCCTCGCCGATGCGCGCCCAGGGCAGGCCCAGCACCAGCGCGTCGAGCTGCTCGCGTCCCAGCCTGCAATTGGCAGTAGCTGCCGAAGGCCAGACAAACTTGCCCTGGTGCAGCCGGCGTGCAGCCAGCCAAATGCCGATCCCGTCGTGGACCAGCACTTTCATGCGGTTGGCGCGCTTGTTGGCAAACAGGTACGCTGTGTGGGGATGCGCGGCGCCAAAGACCGCCACCACCCGCGCCAGGGCCGTATCGGTGCCTGCGCGCATGTCCAGCGGCGCGGTAGCGAGCCACACTACGTCAATGCGGATCACCGCAGCAGCTCGCGCAGCACCTGCGCGCATTGCGCTGCCGCTGCCAGCGGCCAGTGCACGGTCACCGTGCCATTTGCGCGCGCAACCTCAATGCGGATCGCCTGCGCGCCAGCGTCCGCAGCGCCTGCTGCAGGCTCGGGCCTTGCGCCGCCTGGCTGCGCACCAAGAACTGGCGAAGGCTGCAGCTGCACCGGCACGAATGCCGCTCCAGCCTGCTGCAGCTCGGCCAGCACCTTGCCCTGGCGCTCCTCGCGTATCCATCGGTGCACCATGTTCGGGTTGATGCCGTGACCCAGCGCAACGCCGGCAATCGATGCGCCTGACTGGCGACATTGCTCCAGCACAGAAGTCTTGAACTCTGCGCTGTACTCACGCTGCTTGGGGCGCCCTACTGTCGACACTTGAGTCATCGTCTCCACGATCTCCTGATCCTGGTGGCGAATTCGAGGGTGCAGGTGCATCATTCGTGCTGACCGCGGGGCGTTGCGGCGATGGTCGCGTACGGGCGCGCGGCAAACCGATTGGAGGCCCACGATGTCCTTGCCTGCCCAACATCCCATCACGATCCCAGAGCAGACGGCCCGGGTGGCCCGTGCGATTTATCCCAACGGCAACCCGGTCATGCGCCTGCTCGACGCCTTGCACCTGGCGATCACTGACAGCGACTTTGCCGATCTGTTCCCTGTGCGAGGCCAGCCGGGCGAGTCGCCGGCCCGGCTTGCACTGGTGAGCCTGCTGCAGTTCATGGAGGAACTCACGGATCGCCAGGCAGCCGATGCCGTTCGCACCCGCATCGATTGGAAATACCTGCTGGGCCTGGAACTGTGCGACCCGGGCTTTGACCATACCGTGCTCAGCGAATTTCGCTCGCGGCTGCTCGCGCACGGCGCCGAGCGGCGACTGTTTGATGCCGTGCTGGCGCTGGCGCAGACCGGAGGGTTGCTGCACGCCGGCGGACGCCAGCGCAGCGACTCGACCCATGTGCTGGGCAAGATCCGCATGCTCGGCCGCTATGAGCTCGTGGCCGAGACCCTGCGCTATGCGCTTGACACGCTGGCGAACGCTGCGCCCGACTGGCTGCGCGCGCATGTCACACCGGCCTGGGTGGAGCGCTACAGGCTGCGCAGCGGCGGCTTTGCCTGGCCCAGGGGTGCTGGCCGGCGCAAGCAATGGATTGCCGACACCGGCGCCGACGGCATGGCGCTGCTTGCTGCGTTGATGGCGCAGGACACGCCTGCATGGCTGCGCCAGCTGCCGGTGCTCGAGACGCTGCGCCAAGTGTGGGCACAAAACTTCTTGCCGCAAGGCCCAGCCGATGACCTTCGGGTGGTCTGGCGAGAGGCAAACAACACGCCACTGGCCGGCGGCACCATCGCATCGCCGTATGACATCGAAGCACGCCGCGCTTATAAGGGCCAGACCGAGTGGGTTGGCTTCAAAGTGCATTTGACAGAAACCTGCGATACGGCCACACCCAACCTGATCACGAACGTCGAAACGACGCCGGCGACTGCGGCCGACGACACGGTGACCCCGGTGATTCATGCGGCGCTTGCGCAGCGCGCGCTACTGCCCCGCCTGCACATTGCCGATACCGCTTACGTGAACTCGGCACTTTTGGTGCAGTCTCGCGAGCACTACGGCCTTGAACTGGTCGGTCCAACCCGCCGCAACAACCTCTGGCAGGCCAAGCAGGCTGACGGCTTTGCGGTCGAGGACTTCAGCATCGACTTTGCCAGCCAGCGCGCCGTTTGCCCGGCGGGCAAGGCCAGCCTGAACTGGCTGCCCACGCTCAGCACGTACGGCAAGCCGATCATCAAGATCCGCTGGTCGCGCAATGACTGCCGCAACTGCCTGGTGCACGATCGCTGTACGCGATCGACCCCGCCACAGCGACAAATCACCATGCTTCCTGAGCTGCAATATGAGGCGCTGCGCAAGCGGCGGGCGCAAGAGCAGACGGCCGATTTCGCGGCCGAGTACGACCGACGGGCGGGTATCGAAGGCACGATCTCCGAGGCCGTGCGCGCCTATGGGATGCGTCGCACGCGCTATACCGGTCAAGCCAGGACGCACCTGGCGCACCTGATGACGGCAGCAGCAATCAATGTCGGGCGACTGCTGCGCTGGATTGCAGGGGAGGCTAAAGCGTGCACGAAACGATCTTCCTTTGAGCGATTGTTTGCCGCCGTTGCCTGAGGTAGGCCAGGGGAATTCGCCACCAGGATCTCTCCTTCGTGGGGACGATGCCAGCTCATGCCAATCGACTCAAGAGGGGATTGCCGGGCGCATACTGTTGGTCTTGCCAAGGGTCTGCCCTTCGTGAATCTGAAGGGAATGATGCCTTGTGCTATTTATGTTGTAAAGCAACCTAAATACAGCATTTACCGCCAGAACGAAAAATCAGTTCTGAAGTTGTCAATCGTTCTTGTTTCTTGGGGGCTAATCAGAACCCAACATGGCCGGCGACGCCCCGCTGGCCATGGCCAAGACTTGCTGGCGGACCTGCCGGGCTGTGGCAGGATTACATTCGCAGGCAAAACCGCCGCACGGGCGTAAAAGCAGATTTTCAAGCGATCATTGTGCAACTGGAAGCGGCTTTGCTGTAGAGCAAGCATCAAATAGGGCTCTTGCGCAGGCACAGCATGAACAAGCAGCTATTAATTCAGTAGCGGGCTGGGCGTTGCTGACCGCTTGGGTTGACAGCACGTCTGGAAAAGCATGCGTTTAACCAGCCCGAAAAATCTCGGCAAAAACCTCCAAAAGTATCCTGGGCGCTTGTTATTGCCAGCTAGGATGATTTCGCGCCAGCAGGTTCAGGGCGTGGCCGCAAATCCCCTGAACTGATTCGGGTCCACCGCCCCGCCGGCCGGCGGCTTGAGAAAGTAGCAAACGAACAGCTTTCCCGGCTCGAAGCGGTAGGTTTCGATGCTTTCGATCGACAGGTCGGTGCCATTGATCAGGTTGTGGTGCTGGACGGCGGCCTCCTGGCCGTTGATGATGGTCATGCCCACGTCCAGGGTGATTTGCCCGTTGTGCTTGTCCCACATCTCCTCGATCACGAACCAGCCATCGTCCTGCCGGGGCCGGCCGGCATACTGGATGTCCAGATGCTCGGGCGCCATCTCGCGGTACAGGGCCATGAAGCCGGCCCTGTCATGGCGGTTCCAGGCGGCGACCTGGCCGCTCATGAAGTTTTCAATACGGGCTTGATCCAGAGTAGCCATGGTGCGGGCCTTTCAGGGTTGCTGGATGAAATAGCGCACGAGGACTCGCCCGGCGTCAAAGCGGTACAGCTCGATGGTTTCAATCGCCATCGCCGTGCCGCGCACCTTGTTGCGGTTGTGGCAGGCCGCTTCATTGCCATTGATGATCATGGCCACCTCTTCGATTTCGATCTTCGCGCTTTGCTGCGCCCACATGCCTTCGAGCACCGGCCAGCCATCGCTGACCGGGCGGCCGACGTATTCGATCTGCAGGCCATTGGGCGCTGCCTGGGCATAGGCGGCCAAAAAGCCCTCCTTGTCGCCGGCATTCCAGGCCTTGACCTGGGCGTGTAAAAAATGCTCGATGGCTTGTTTTTCCATGTTTTTCTCGGTTGTGGTTAAAGATCCGTGTCCGGCTTGGCAGGGCGCGGTCCATAGGACAGGTCTTTTAAAATCGCACGCTGGCGTGCCGGGCGATCAGCCCGTGCCAGGTAGGCATCGAGCACCACGCTAGGCCCCAACAACGGCCGTGCCTGCTCAAACAGGCTCATGTAGAGAATGTCCACTGCGGTGAAGCGCTCCCCCAGGATATAGGGGCCGGCGGCCAATGCGGCGTGGATGTGCTCCATCATCGCGTCGTTCAGATGGGACATGGCTGCGTCTTGCTCCAGCAGTTTTCTGCCCTTCATGTACACCAGGGGCTCGGTCAAGCCGACCTGGTAGAACAGCCAGGTGAGGTAGCGGGCGCGCAGCGGGTGGCCCACCGGCACGCCCACTTCGGCCTGCGGGAACAGGTCGGTCAGGTAGAGCGCGATGGCACCCGTCTCGGTCACCACCCGGCCCTGGTGCGCCAGGGCCGGGGTGTAGCCATGCGGGTGCGGGTTGCGTGGATCGGCGTTGCTGCCGTCAGCCTCGGGGTAGCCGACCACTTCGATCTGACAGTGCGCGCCCAATTCTTCGAGCAGCCACAAGATGCGCGAGGAGAACGAGCCGGGGGCATGGTAGAGGGTCAGCATGGCTTGGTGCTAACCGTTGCTCAGGCGCTCGCCGCTGGCCACGACAGGGTCAAAGGTCGTCGGTGTCGGGTGTGGCAGAGCATTTCGTCATAGTTTCCAAGCATGGCTGTCTCCTTCTTTGGCCTGTTGTGTTTGGCCTGTTCTTCTTGTCATTCCATGGACGGGCCGCCCAAGGCAGGGCTTGCGTCCCTGCCGGGTCAAAGATCAGCGCCGCGCACATTGCGTGCGGTGCCGTTGCGGCGGTCCGATTCGCCCCAGCCGAACCAGCGGTCCGGCTCGCGGGTGTCGCCGACGCGGCGCCAGCGGCCTTCCTGCTGCGCAGTGATCGGGAAACCGCCGACGAAATCGATCATTTCTCCCTTGGGGCAGGGGAGGAATTCCCATTCCTCCTGGCCATCGAGCACGATGCGGGCGCTTTCGACGAAATAGCTGCCCTCCTTGTGCCTGACGCTGCCTTCGATGTCGGTGGTGGTGCGCGTCTGGCCCTTGTCGTTCTGGAAAATGGCGTAGCCCAGGTTGTCGTGGCCCACCATGAAGGAGCCCACATCCCAGCTCCCATCCTTGTAAACCGTCGCGAAAGACCACCACAAAACATGCATGTGGTTGTTGACGATCAGGTCTTTCTGGAAGTGGACGGCGCCGCCTTCGGCCATGTACACCTGGTCATAGACCATCATGCCCTTGACCTGGCGGCCATCGCAAACGCCGGCAATGTCGAAAATCTGCGAGACATAGAAGGTTCCCCACTCCACGCCGGGCAAATACCACTGCATGCCGTTGCCCATCAGCGGGCCGCCCAGATCGAACAGTCCGTCCTCCTGCCAGCGGATGCCCTCGGCGCCCGCCCGGATGCGCCAGGGCGCGCCCGGCTCGCCTTCCAGGCTGGACCAGCAGGCGGTCTCGCCGTCCAGCCAGCGCTGGGGAAAGAGCGTCATGGCGCGCGGCGTCATGCGCGACGGGTCGATGCGCAGGTGCTCGCCGTCCAGCCGGGTGGACTGGTAGATGAACTTGGTCGGGTTCGGCGTGCTGCCGGGCTCGTTGACGGCGCGCACAAAGGCGTAGATCTCGCCCTCGTCGTCGCGCACGCAGCCAAAGGGCATGCCCTTGGTGATGTTCAGTCCGAAAAAGCCGCGCAGATCGTGCATTGCCCGGCCGCTGACCTGGTGCGGCGCCACCAGGACCTGGTAGGCGAAGTCCCCGCGTTCGGGAATAGTCTTGAACTGCTTCATGCCTTCAGTCCCAGATCACGGCGACGGACTTGGCGCCGCGCATCTGCGCGCCGGTGATCTTGGGCGCGGGCTTGCTGGGGTCCAGGCGAACATTCGGGAACAGGTCAAGAATCACGTTGACGGCTGTCTGAATCTCCACCTTGGCGATGAACTGGCCGATGCACATGTGCGGGCCAAAGCCAAAGCCGAAGGAGGGTTTCGGTTTGCGGTCGATGTCAAAGGTGTTGGCGTTGTCAAAGGCCTCTTCGTCGCGGTTGCCCGAAATCGTCATGAGCTGCACCAGTGCGCCCTTGGGGATCTTGACGCCGCCGATTTCCACGTCCTTGGCGGTCTGGCGCACCTTGAAGGTGGCCATCGGCTCGAAGCGGACCACCTCATCGATCAGCTTGGGAATCAGGCTGCGGTCGTTGCGCACGCGCTCGACCAGTTCGGGGCGTTCCAGCAGCAAGGTCATCACGGCGCTGAAGGTGCGGGTCGTGGTTTCCCCGGCGGCCGGCAGCAGTGAGCGCACAAAGGTGGTGACCTGGTGGTCATCGAGCTTGTCGCCCTCGTATTCGGCGCGCAGCAGTCGGCTGATCAGGTCGTCACCGTCGGCGCCTTCGGCACGCCTTTTCTTGACCACTTCAAGCACCGCGTCATACAGGTTCTTGACCGCCTTGGCCGCCAGGGGGCCAAAAATCTTGATTTTTTCCGGGTCGATCTGGTTGCCCGCCACCATGCACAAGGCCCAGATGTTGTACTGCTCGTAGGCCTCGGCATCGTCCGTCGGAAAACCCATCAGCGCATACAGCACGCGAATCGGGAAGTGCAGGCCAAAATCCATCAGCTCGGCCTTCTTGTTGGGAACCAGGGCTTCGAGAAAATCCTTGCGAATCACGCGGTCGATCTCCGGCCTCCAGCGGTTCACGGTCTCGGGCATGAAGGCGGGCTGCACCAAGGCGCGCGCCCGGCGATGCGCTTCGCCGTCCATCGCCAGAATGATGAAGCCGTCAAAAAATGCGCCCAGGCCTTCGGCGATGAAGCCATTGGTGTAGGTGGTGGCATCGCGCATCACGGCCATCACGTCCTGGTACTTGAACAGCGTCACCGCGCATTTGGGCGCCTTGGCCCCGGCGTTGGTCGGCACCTGGAGGTGCTCGGCCACGAAGTCGCCCAGCATCACCGGGTTGGTGCGGCGCATCTCGGCGCACAAGGCCTGCAAGTCCACGTCGATGCCCCGGTAGGTATCCGAGACGGCGTGGTAGGCGGCCTCCAGATCGAGGACGGGAAGTTCGGTGACGGTGCTGGTGTTCATGGAGTCTCCTGGGGTAGCCGCTTGAGGCCTGTTGGGTTATGGATGGCAGTCTATCGACAGATTTTCGGATAGTGTCAAACTTTGTTTGACGCCAGATCAAATTTCATTCAACAAAATTCAGATTAGTGTATAAATTTACTCAACAACATCAGGGTAAGCCCGAGGCCCGCCCTTCAACCCAGAGGAGACATGGACATGGATTCGATTCAAGACAAAGTCGTGATGATCACCGGCGCCAGCAGCGGCATCGGCGAGGCTTGCGCGCGCCGGCTTGCGCAGCACGGCGCCAGACTGGTACTGGCCGCCCGCCGCACGGACCGCCTGGCCGAGCTGGCCGCAGAGCTGGGCAACAACACCTTGTGGGCAGCCACTGACGTCACCCGGCTGGAGGATCTGCAAGCGCTCGCGGCGGCAGCGCGCGAGCGCTTTGGCCGCATCGATGTGCTGATCAATAACGCTGGCATCATGCCGATTTCGATGTTGGCGCAAGGCTGCGTGGATGACTGGAGCCGCATGATCGATGTCAACATCAAGGGTGTGCTCTACGGCATTCACGCCGTGCTGGACGGCATGCTGGCGCAGGGCAGCGGCCATGTCATCAACATCTCGTCGGTCGCCGGGCTGACGGTCGGGCCGGGCAGCGCGGTTTACTCGGGCACCAAGTTTGCCGTGCGCGCCATCAGCGAGGGCCTGCGCCAGGAATGCGTTGGCAAAGTACGTGTGACCACCATCTACCCTGGGCTCGTGACCAGCGAGCTGACGCAGAGCATTACCGTCCCGGCGTTCAAGGAGCGCGCCGAAAAGCTCTACGAAGGCGCGATACCCGCCAATGCCATTGCCGATGCGGTGGTTTACGCCATCGGCCAGCCAGCGCATGTGGCGGTCAATGAAATCGTGGTCCGCCCGCTCTCGCAAAGCTTTTGAGCGGGCAATGCCGGCCTAAAATGGCCAGGCAGGCGACGCAGGCAGGGGGCCAAGGGGTTGCCCACGCATCACAGATAGCCAAGTCATGTCCTTTTCCGGCACCGAGACACCCGCGTCACCTTCCAAGAAGCGCGCAACGATCAAGCGTTTACTCAAGGAAGCGCGCCAGGCCTTTTCCGAAAAGGGCCTGGCGGGCGCCCGCGTGGATGAAATTGCGCGCGCGGCAGGCGTGACCAAGCAACTCGTCTACCACTACTTCAGCAGCAAGGAAGAGCTGTTTGCCAGCGTGCTGGACGAGTCGGCGCAGGATGTTCTGGCGGATCTGCTGGCGCTCGAACTCGACCACCTGCCGCCTACCGTGGCCCTGCGCGTGTTGCTGGAGCACGCTTTTGACCAATACCGCAGCGACCCAACGCTGGGCCCGCTGGCGCAGGAGGGGCTGCGCCTTCACGAACAGCACGCGGCGCATCGCGTCCGTTTTGCCGACATCGCGCCGGTGCTGGTGACGCAGATGGAGCGCATCCTCCGGCGCGGCGCGGCTAGCGGAGAGTTCGAGCAAGGCATTGATGCACGGCTGTTCTGCGCTGCATCGACCCTGGTGACGACGGGAGGCTTTACCAACCGCTACATCGTCTCGGCCCTGGCCGGGTTTGATACCACCTCGCCCGAGGGCATCGCCGCCTGGCGCCAGTTCTCGGTCGATTTTGCCCACTCTGCCATTGTCACCAAGCACCGCCCGGTGCTGCGGCGCCCCGCCATGCCTGCCCAGAATGCAGCCAGCGGCACCTGAGCCGGTCCACACCGATTCGGCGGGCCTGCGCTTGTATTCCTCATTTAAGTGAGTCACAATTGAACGATGTGTTCAATATAGTTTATTGACGGAGGGGTCAATCGAATTTTCTGACCCCTCTGCAAGCAGCACATCAACCAATAAGGAGACCTGATGAGCAACCCTGAAACAACCGCGCTTGAGAGTGCTTTCGCCGGTGTCGCGGACAACTACCGGGGCAGCGATGTCGATCTGCATGCGATCTACCGCGACATGCGCAAGAACTCGCCGGTCATCGCCGAGAACTTCATGGCCCGGCTGGGCGTGCCCAATATTGCCGGCTTGGACGCTGACCGCCCCACCTTCACGCTGTTCAAGTACAAGGACGTGATGGCCGTGCTACGCGATGCCACCAACTTCACCAGCGGCTTCATCGCCGAGGGCCTGGGATCGTTTTTTGACGGCCTGATCCTGACCGGCATGGATGGCGAGGAGCACCGCAAGGCGCGCGGATTGCTCCAGCCCATCTTCATGCCCGATGTGGTCAACCGCTGGCGCGACAGCAAGATGGACCCGATTGTGCGCAATGATTACATCTTGCCCATGGTGCCGAAAAAGCAGGCCGACCTGATGGACTTCGGCCTGCATTTCCCGATCCGGCTGATTTACTCGCTGATCGGTTTCCCCGATGACCGGCCTGAGCAGGTCGAACAATACGCCGCCTGGGCGCTGGCCATCCTGGCCGGCCCGCAGGTCGATGCCGAGAAGGCTGCGCTGGCGCGCAAGGCCGCCATGGAAGCGGCGCAGGCGCTGTATGGCGGGGTGAAGGCCGCCGTGGTGCAGGTTCGCAAGAACGGCGCGCAGGGCGATGACCTGATCAGCCGCCTGATCCGCGCCGAGTATGAAGGGCGCCATCTCGATGACCACGAGGTGACCACCTTCGTGCGCTCCCTGCTGCCCGCCGCCGGCGAGACCACCACGCGCACCTTTGGCTCCCTAATCACCTTGCTGCTGGAGCGTCCGGCCCTGCTGGAGCGCGTGCGCAATGACCGCAGCCTGGTGAACAAGGCGATTGACGAGGCCGTTCGTTTTGAGCCGGTGGCCACCTTCAAGGTGCGCCAGGCCGCCAAGAACGTGGAAATCGGCGGCGTCCAGATTCCCAAGGGCGCGATGGTGCAGTGCATCGTTGCGTCGGCCAACCGCGACGAAGACGCTTATGAAAACAGCGAAACCTTCGACATCGACCGCAAACCGAAACCCTCCTTCGGCTTTGGCTTTGGCCCGCACATGTGCATCGGCCAGTTCATCGCCAAGTCGGAGCTGCAGGTAGCGCTCAATGCCATTCTGGACCTGCTGCCCAATCTGCGTCTGGACCCCAGCAAGCCGGCGCCTAAGATCACGGGCGCCCAGTTGCGCGGGCCCCATTCCGTGCCGGTGCTCTGGGACTGAACAATGCACAGCAAAAAAAGCGGCTCAGGGCCGCTTTTTTTTCGACTGACGCGGTTTTTATTCGCGGATGTTTGGCGCCACGCTGTCGCGCAGGTCCTGCATCCAGTGCAGGCTGGGACCAAACGAGGGCAAAAGGCCAGGCGCTGCGGCGCAGACATGGGGAATCGCCTGCATGCAAGGGGTCAGGGTAGCCACATAGGACGGCTCAACCTCCATATTGCCGATCTTGTAGACCCGGTCATTGTTCTTGTTCGAGACTTTCAACTCGAGCGCCATCTTTATTGAGGGGCGCCCTTCGATGGTGGCCACGTAGTACTGGCCGGGCGTGACGCCTTCGGGCAGCATGCCGTTGCCGATCAGCCAGTGGTACTCGATGGTGAACAAGGGGTCCGCGCCGATGGAATCGACATAGCCCTGCATCCGGTGCGTGATGCGCCCGACCGTGCCGGCGGTGATGAAGAAGGGCTCATGGATGTCCACCGGCGTGGCGATGTAGTCGTGACTCTCGACCACCCGGTCGTATTTCACCCCGAGCACTTTCTCGGCGGTGTAGACAATGGCTTTGGTGAAATTGCTGGCAATGATCTGGGTGATCACGACTTTTTCCGCCTCTTCAGGCGGCATGCCGAAGCCGACATGCTTCAGGGGACCAGGCTGGGCGAAGCTGCAGTCCCAGTGTTCCTGGAGCTTGACCGACTTGACATCGGCGCAGGCGCCGGTCAGTCCCAGAAGAATGCGGTCGCTCATCAGGTCCGGGTCAATGCCGCCGGCATGAAACACCGAACCGCCTTGCTTGCACGCGGCCAGGAGCTTGTCCACAAACGCCTGTTCCCGGAACAGATGCGCGTTCTGGTAGGGCAGGGGCGTGACGACATTCTTGCCGGCTGTCAGGAGTTTGAGGATTTCGTCGTCCGTGTGGTAGTTGCCTTCGTCATGGGCGGTATAGACAATGCAGTCACAGTCTATTTTCAGCAGCGCCTCGACATCGGTGCTGGCCTGGATGCCCAGCGGCTCGATGCCGATCAGCTCCCCGGCATCGACGCCGTTTTTTTTCTCGCTGTAGGCGCGCACGCCCACCAGCTCAAAGGCGGGCGACTGGGTGATTTCCCAGATGCACATTTTCCCCATCCGGCCCGGACCCCAGACCATCAGCTTGTAAGGTTTTCTCATATCAGGATTCTTTTTAATTGCTGAAGGGGCGGGTTGCCGCCACCGGAGAAGGCAAGCCGCTTAGATCTGGGTCGCCGGCAAGTGCACGACCAGGCCGTCGAGTTGCGGGCTCATCGTCAGCATGCACGACAGGCGGCTGTTGGGGCGACGCGGCTCTGCCGTGCTGTCGAGCATGGCGTCTTCCATTTCTTCCATGGGCAGCAGCTTGGCCAGCCAGGCGTCCTCGACATAGACATGGCAGGTGCAGCACTGGCAGGCGCCGCCGCAGTCGCCGTTGATCCCGGGCAAGCCGCGCTCCAGCGCGTTCTGCATGACGGTGCCGCCGACGTTGACTTCAATGTCGGTGCGGATGCCGTCGTGGCTGATGTAGGAAAGTTGGGGCATTTTTTCTCTCTTGATGAATGGAATATGGCGCGGAAAATTACAGCGAGCGGCTGATGATTTCCTTCATAATTTCAGAGGTGCCGCCGTAGATGCGCGACACGCGGGCATCGACCCAGGCGCGGCTGATCTTGTATTCGCTCATGAAACCGTAGCCGCCGTGCAGCTGCAGCAGCTCGTCGAGCAGCTTTCCCTGCATTTCCGAGCCCAGCAGCTTGCACATCGCGCCGACCTCGGCGGACAGCTCGCCCCGCATCGCCTTGGCCAGGCAGTCATCGACGAACACGCGCAGCATCGTGGCCTGCGCCTTGACCTCGGCCAGCTTGAAGCGCGTGTTCTGGAAATCGAACACGGTCTTGCCGAACACCTTGCGGTCGCGCGTGTACTGGATGGTTTCTTCGAGCAGCGCCTCGACCGACGCGGCCGCGCGAATCCCGATGATAGTGCGCTCCCAGGCCAGCTGGTGCGTGAGGTACTTGAAGCCCTGGTTCTCCTCGCCCAGGCGGTTTTCCGCCGGCACGCGCACGTTGTCGAAAAACAGCTCCGACGTGTCCTGGCCCTTGAGGCCGATCTTCTCCAGCAGCTTGCCCTTGGAAAAGCCGGGACGGTCCTCTTCGACGCAGATCAGCGTCAGGTCCTTGGCCTGCGGGTCCAGCTTGGTCGCCGTCACCATCAGGCCGGCATTGCCGCCGTTGGTGATGAAGGTCTTCTGGCCGTTGACGATGTAGTCGCCGCCCTCGCGGCGGGCCGTGGTGCGCATCGAGCGCAAATCGCTGCCGATGCCCGGCTCGCTCATGGCGATCACGCCGATCAGCTCGCCGCTGACCATGCGCGGCAGCCAGCGCTGCTTTTGCTCCTCGGTGCCGTAGGCGACGATGTAGGGCGCGACGATCTCGGAGTGCGTCGTGAAGCCGATGGCGGTCGCGTTGACGCGCGCCAGCTCCTCGATCATCACCGCCGAATGGCCGAAGTCGCCGCCGGCGCCGCCGTATTCCTCGGGCACGGTGGAGCACAGCAGGCCGATTTCGCCGGCCATGCGCCAGATGTCCTTGGGCACGATGCCGGCATGCTCCCATTCGGGCAGGTTCGGCACAATCTCCTTGTCGATGAAGCGCCGGGCCTGTTCGCGGAATTGTTCGTGGTCTTCGCGGAATACGGTTCGCATGGTCTTGTCCTGGAGGTCAGCTGGGGAGGAGGTGGGGGCTGCGGTCAGCGGTCTTTGTAGGCCGGCTTGCGCTTGTCGAGGAAGGCGTTCACTGCCTCCAGATGGTCGTCGGTGTGGTGCGCCAGCGCCTGGTAGGCGGCCGAGAGTTCGAGCAGCGAATCGAGCCGCATGTGCTGGCCTTCGCGCAGCAGCCGCTTGGTCAGGCGTAGGGCGTGCGAAGGATTGCCGGCGATGCGCTGGGCCAGCGCCTGGGCATGGGCCAGCAGCTGCTCGGCGGGAACGACCTCGGCGACCAGGCTCCATTCGAGCGCCTTGGCCGCGTCGATGGTGTCGCCGGTGAAGGCCATCAGGCTGGCGCGCTGCATGCCGATCACGCGCGGCAGCAGCCAGGCGCCGCCGTCGCCCGGCACGATGCCGACCTTGACAAAACTTTCGGCGAACAGCGCCTTGTCCGAGGCGACGCGGATGTCGCACATGCAGGCCAGGTCCAGTCCGGCGCCGATGGCCGGGCCGTTGATGGCGGCGACGACCGGCACGTCGAGTTCGTACAGCGCCAGGGGAATGCGCTGGATGGTGTTGCGGTAGCTTTCGCGCACTTCGAAGGGCGAGCCGGCGAAGATGCCGCCACGGTCGCGCATGTCCTTGACATTGCCACCGGCGCAAAAGGCACTGCCTTCGCCGGTGAGCACCAGGGCCTTGACCGAACTGTCGCGCCGCACCTGCTGGCACAGGTTCACCAGCTCCTGCATCTGCGCCGGCTCGGTCAGCGCGTTGCGCGTCTCGGGGCGGTTCATGCGGGCGGTGACGACACCGCCGTCGCGCTCAATGATCAGAAAAGGCTGGCTCATGGGCTTGCTTTCAAAAACGGGCGGGCAGTTCGAAACCGCCCGGAGTGATGGCTGGCCACGGCTTTGCCTGCGCCGCCATGGCCAGAACGCAGCTGCCCTTTGGCTCCGCAATGAAGCCGCGGGACGCGCTGCGTGGGGGGCGCTTTACAGCGCCGTTTGCGCGTCGGCCGACTCGAACATCCTGTTGATGTCGCCCGACGTGACCGGCTTGTTCGGGTCGCGCAGTGGCGCCGCGCCGCCCATGCCGAGCGCTGGCTCGATGCTCACATGCCCGGCCTGGGCGCGCAGGGCGCCGACGGTGCAGTTTTCACGGCCCAGGATCGAAAACGGATCGTACGAGAACTCGCGCATGGTGTTCAAATGGGTAATCTTGTTGATCACGTCATCGGGCAGATGCTTGGCCTGACGCCAGAACACGTTGGCCGACTCCGGCCAGGTGCAGTCCGAATGCGGGTAGTCGCATTCCCAGGTCACCTTGTCAACGTTGAGCGAATCCAGGTTCTTCAGGCCGAATTCGTCTTCGATGAAGCAGGTGATGATGTGTTCGTTGAAAATGTCGCTCGGCTTTTTGTCGCCAAAGTTCGACATCGTCCAGGCGTTGTGGTGCTGGTGCGTGAAGTTGGCCCGCTCCAGTAGGTAGGGAATCCAGCCGATGCCGCCTTCGGACAGCGCCATGCGCAGCTTGGGGAACTTCTTCCACATCGGCGCCCATATCCAGTCGGCCGCCGAATTGGAAATCGAGATCGGCATGGAGGTGATCCAGGCGTCGATCGGCGATTCGTCGGAAGCGTGCGCGGCCTTGACGCCGGTGCCGATGTGGCAGCAGATCACGACGTTGTTGTCGGCGCAGGCTTTCCACAGCGGGTCCCAGCGGTCGTTGTGGATCGACGGGAAGCCATGGACAGTGGGGTTGTCGGACAGCGTCAGGGCATGCACGCCAAGCTTGGCCATGCGTTCGACCTCGGCCGCCGCTGCCTGCATGTCCCACCAGGGAACGATCATCACCGGGATCATGCGGCCCGGTGCGGCATTGCACCAGTCTTGGAAATGCCAGTCGTTGTAGGCCTGGATGGCGGCCAGTGAAACACCTTTGTCGGGGTAGCTCTGAAAGCGCTGGCCAGCAAAGCCGGGGAAGGTCGGAAAGCACAGCGAGCCCAGCACGCCGTTGGCGTTCATGTCCTCCACGCGCGCCTTGATGTCAAAGGTTCCGCGGCGCATCTGGTCGTAGCCCAGCGGCTCCATGCCGTACTCTTCCTTGGGCCGGCCGACGACCGAGTTCAGTCCCATGTAGCCGGTGGCGACTTCTTCGAAAACCCAGACATCGCGGCCGTTGGCCTTCACGACCTTGGGTTCGCGGCCCTTGTACTTTGCCGGCATGTGGCGGGTGAAGGCGTTTGGCGGTTCAATCACGTGGTCGTCCACGCTGACCAGAATGAGGTCGTCCAGTTTCATCGAGTGCCCCTAGTAAAAGGCCGCCGTGGGTCGGCTGGCCGGGTTGATATTCAGTTCGTGCCGGGTATGTTAGCCAAAGTTCTGAACATAATCAAATTATCTGTTCATATTAATTGGCCAAAACCAGGAAACCTAGGGTTAACGATGACGTGGACGCGCCGAACTTGCCGTGACGCGGCAAGCCCAGGGATTTTCGCGGGGACAACCGGACAACGCTTTTCAGGTGCGCCAGGGACGGCTGGGCGGAACGCGGTTTCGGGTGGGTGGGGAAATTCAGAAAAGCACGGATTCGAGCCGGCGGCCCAGGTCGCGCACCGCTTCGCCCAGAAGCTCGACCTGCGCCTCGTCGCGGTCGCCGCGAATCATGACGGTGGAGACGGTGAAGGCGATGTTTCCGCTCGGGTCGCAGACGGGCGCGGCGATGGCGAGCACGCCGTTGGCGAAGTAGCCGTCATCGCTGGCCCAGCCACGGCGCCGGGCGAGCTTGACCTCCGCGAGGTAACTGTCGAAGGAAATCGGCCGGGCCCAGCGGATCTGCTCGAAGGCTTCGCGCATCTGCGCGTCGTCCAGTCCGAGCCGCCCCGTGAACAGCCTGCCGCTGGCGCCCATGAGGATGGGCAGGCGCTGGCCGGTAGGCATGTTGATATGCAGGTTGGTCGGGCTGGACTCGGACCTGATCAGCACAATGCGGTCCGTGCCCAGCCGCCGCCACAGCGTCACCGTGACACCAAACTCGGCGGCGAGGTCGTGCATCAATGGGGAAGCCAGTTCAATGCGCTGGCCACGGGTCACAAGTTGATCGGCCAGTCTTGCCAGCCCCAGCCCTGCGGAGTAGGTCTTTGAGAGCGGGTTGAAATCGACGACGTCCTCAGCAACCAACGTCCGCAGGATGTTGAAACAGGTGCTGGAATTGATAGCCAGGTGGCGCGCGATATCGGCGGCGCGTTCAGGCGTTCCAGTCTGGGCCAGATAACGCAAGATGCTGACGGCATTGACGACAGGCCGGACAATGACGGCCCGCGTTGCAGCTTTTCCTTCAGCCGGTTGTGCTGGCCTGGATGGGGTCTTTCCCCTGGGGGTTGCATGTGGTTCCATGGCGGTGATTTTGGGGTTCTTGGTTGGGCCGTTACGGGAGGAACTTTGGATAAAGCGCAGACAAAAAGCCTTTGTTTCGGATGCTTGCCTTAGTCATGCGTGCTATCGTTTTAACACGATTCTATATATAGAAAATTTATCTGATATTTGAATTTCGATGTAAAAAGTCCTGACTATCCGGCTCTGAAAAGGAGAGTAGTCAGTTGAAAGGGTTTTTACCTACATAAGACTTAACACTTTATCAATAAATGTCCATATACTTTCTTCAATGAAGAATTGCCACAAGCCAAAGGAGATGACATGAGTTCTGAGGAAAAGAGGGTGCTTCGTGTAACTGCAGACCGCAGCCGGTGTTGCGGCTATGGCTTGTGCGCCCAGCTGTGCCCGCAGGTCTACAAGCTCGATGCCGACGGTCTGGTTTATCTGGAAACCGACATCGTGCCCCCGGAGCTTGAGGAAGAGGCCCGCGAGGGTGCTGCCGCCTGTCCTGCGGAGGCGCTGGCCGTCGAGAACGTTCCAGAATAACCCGCCTAGTGAAAGTGAGTTTGAATCCTATGGGACGCATTGAAGGCAAGGTCGCGCTGATCAGTGGAACGGGTGGCGGGCAAGGCAGGGCGGCTGCGCTGCGCTTTGGCCGCGAAGGCGCCAAGGTGTTTGGTTGCGACCTGAACGCAGCCGCGCAGCAGGAAACGCTTGAATTGATGCAGGCCGAAGGCCTTCGGATGGCCGGCAGCGGCAGCGTCGATCTTGGCGATCCGTCGCAGGCCAGGGCCTGGGTGGATGCGGCACTGGCCCAATACGGCCAGATCGACATCCTTTACAACAATGCCTCCGCCGCGCGCTTTGGGTCGATTGCCGACATGTCCGTCGAGGAGTGGCAATACACGCTGCGCAATGAGCTGGACATTGTGTTCTTTCCCACCAAGTATGCGTGGCCGCATCTGGCCGTGCGCGGGGGCGTCATCATCAACATCTCGTCGGTGGCCGCCTGGGGGGCGTCCACGGTCACCGGTATCGGCGCCCATTCGGCTGCCAAGGCCGGGGTCGTGGCGGTCACGCGCCAGATGGCCATCGAAGGGGCCAAGAGCCGCATCCGTGCGGTGAGCATCAGCCCGGGCGTGATTGCCACGCCGGGAACGCTGCCTTTCCTGAGCAACCCGGCAACGCGTGCCATCCTGCTCGATGGGGTTCCGATGGAGCGGCCCGGCGAATCCGACGAGGTGGTGGCCACCGCGCTGTTCATTGCCTCCGACGAGGCTTCCTACATCACCGGCACCGACATCGTGGTGGACGGCGGCATGCTCGCCGTCTGACCGCTTCGCGCCTGCGGGAAGGCTTCAGGACGCATCCGAAGCCTCGACACAACGACATCAAGGAGACATCATGGACATCATCGGCATGGGCTATCTCGGCTTCGAGTCAAGCAATCTTGACGCATGGCGAAGCTACGGACCGGAGGTGCTGGGCTTTCAGATCGGCTCCTCGCCCGAGGCCGACCGCGATTCACTGTATTTCCGCATGGACGACCGCCGCCACCGCCTGGCTTTTCATCCGGGCAAGGTGGACCGCCTGGCCTACGTGGGCTGGGAGGCGCGCGGCAAGCTCGAATTCCGGGCTGCGACGCAGAAATTCCGCGACGCCGGGGTGCAGGTCACCGTCGGTGACGCGGCGCTCTGCGAGATTCGGGGCGTCAAGGAATTGATCCGTTTTCGCGACCCAGTGGGCAACCAGCACGAATTGTTCTATGGCCAGAAGTGGATGCCGCGCTCCTTTGTGCCGGGCCGTCCGCACGGCGGTTTCGTGGCCGATGCCCGGGGCCTGGGCCATGCCGTCATCATCACGCCGGAGTTTCCGCCTGAGCTGGAGCGCTTTTTCACCGAATTGATGGGTTTTCATTACTACGGCGCTGGCGCAGGCAAGGGAAAGACCGCGTTTTACCGCGCCAAGCTGAATAATGAAACCAGCCACGACATCGCCTTTGGCCATGGACCCAACAAGGCGGGTATTCAGCACGTCGGGCTGTTCGTCAAGAGCCTGCGCGATGTCGGTGAAACCTACGACATCGTGAAAAAGCGCCAGCTGCCGATGATGATGACGCTGGGCGCGCACGCGCAGGACCCGCATGTGTCGTTTTACCACTTCTCGCCGGGTGGTTTTGCGTTCGAGGTTATCACCGAACTGGAGCCCTGGCACAACGATGGCTTTGAGCTGAACCCGGAAAAACTCAGCACCTGGGGCCATGAAATGGTCGGGCCCATTCTGGGCGCCAGCGTCCGGACGCCGGAAGAGGTGCTCGATGAAGAAGGCCTGGCCATCATCAATCGCCTGCGCCAAAACGCCTGAAGCCTGACGCGATCGCGTCAGGCTTCAGGCGATGGACGATTTTGAACAACAGGGCAGCGGCAGCGCCGCTGCCAGTTCTCAGTCCTGCCGGGCGGCAGCAGCCACTTCATTGCGCGCGCGTATGGTTTCATGGAAGTCGCGCTTGAGCGTCGGGTAATACGCAATCTGGCCGCCCATGCCGCCGGCGATCTCGATCGAGGCCGCGCTGATGAAGCTGGCATGCTCGCTCGCCAGGAAAAGCGCCATCCCGGCCACGTCCTCGGGTTTTCCGAAGCGGCCAATCGGCACGACCTTCAACACCATGGCGTAGAACTCCTCGCGCGTGCAGCCGGGCGGCATTTCCCTGAAATGGCGGTCCCACTGGCCGGTGTCGATCCAGCCCATGTTGAGTGTGTTCACCAGGATGTTGTCCTTGGCCAGCGACATGCCCAGCGACTTGGACATCGCGATGCAGGCCGCGCGGTTGACCACCGACGGAATGCCATCGGGCGTCGGGTACACGCCGGCCAGCGCGTTGATCTCGATGATGCGGCCCCAGCGCTGCTGGCGCATGTGCGGCACCACCGCCTGGACGAAGCGGAAATGGCCCATTTGCAGCACGTTGGCATGCTCCAGGATTTGCTCGGGCGTCAGCGTGTCGATATTGCCGCCCTGGCCCTGGCCGGCGTTGTTGACCAGCACGTCGATGCCGCCCCAGGCGGCGGCGATCTCCTCGACGAAACCCTTGACCCCGGCGGTGTCCGTGACGCTGATTGCCCGGGCGATCACGTCTTTCGCGCCGCGCAGCTTGAGGTCATCGCCAGCGGCCTTGACGGCGGCGTCGTTGCGCGCGCAAATCGCAACGCATGCGCCTTCGGCCGCGAAGGCACGCGCGATCGCCTGGCCTATGCCGCGCGAAGCGCCGGTCACGATCACCCGCTTGTTACTCAAATCAATTTGCATGAATGGTCGCTTTCTAGGGCATCTGGTTCAGCCCATTGGGGATTAAGCTATCAGTCTAAACACTTTTTAAAAATGTGTTTATATTTTTTTTGCGCTTGTCGTTTGAAGAGCGGTTTTTGCCAGACAAGCCCGATCGGGGTTGGCTGTCATTGGCAAGCCAGCTTGCTTGGGCAGGCCTGTCAAGATCATTCAAAAAGCGTGCATTCTGATCGCCTTGCCGGGCGCGAAGCTCCTGCAGGCATTGACGTAGAAAGGCCATGAATTTTTCCTCGAATCTGCTTGAAGCGGCTGCGCGAGCTATAAAGCCGCGATGAGTTCGGGCACGGCGGTGAAGAGGTCCGCTTCGAGCCCGTAGTCGGCCACGCCGAAGATGGGCGCTTCTGCGTCCTTGTTGATGGCCACGATCACCTTGGCGTCCTTCATGCCGGCCAGGTGCTGGATGGCGCCGGAGATGCCCACGGCCACGTACAGCTGGGGCGCCACGATCTTGCCCGTCTGGCCCACCTGCCAGTCGTTCGGGGCGTAACCGGCGTCCACTGCGGCGCGGGAAGCGCCCAGCGCGGCGCCCAGCTTGTCGGCCAGCGGCTCCAGGACCTCGTGGAACTTCTCGGATGAGCCCAGGGCCCGCCCGCCCGAGACGATGACCTTGGCCGCGGTGAGCTCGGGCCGGTCGCTCTTGGCGATCTCGCTGCCGACAAAGGCGCTCTTGCCGCTGTCGGCCACGGCGCCTTGCGTTTGAATGGCAGCGCTGCCGCCTGTGCTTGGGGCCGCGTCAAAGCCGGTGGTGCGCACCGTGATGACTTTGACCGCGTCCAGGCTTTGCACCATGGCAATGGCGTTGCCCGCGTAGATCGGGCGCTCGAAGGTGTCTAGGCTATCGACCTTGGTGATGTCCGAGACCTGGCCCACGTCGAGCAAGGCCGCCACGCGCGGGGCGATGTTCTTGCCCGAGGCGGTGGCGGGAAACAAAAGGTGGCTGTAGCCGCTGGCCAGCGCCAGCACCTGACCAGCCATGTTCTCGGCCAGCCCGTGGGCAAAGTGCTCGCCCTCGACATGGATGACTTTGGCAACGCCGGCTATTCTGGCGGCAGCGGCGGCGGCCGCTTGCGCGCCACTGCCGGCCACCAGCACGTGGACTTCGCCGCCGCACTGGCTGGCGGCCGTCACGGTGTTGAGCGTTGCCGGGCGGATGCTGGCGTTGTCGTGTTCTGCGATGACTAAGGAGGTCATGGTGGGCTTTCTTGCGTTCGGGCTGGACAAATTTGGGTTAGATGACTTTGGCTTCGTTCCTGAGCTTGTCCACCAGCGCGGCCACGTCGGCAACCTTCACGCCGGCGCTGCGCTTGGGCGGCTCGCTCACCTTGAGCGTCCTGATGCGCGGGGCCACATCCACGCCCAGCTCGGCAGGCAAAACGCGGTCCAGCGGCTTTTTCTTGGCTTTCATGATGTTGGGCAGCGTCACGTAGCGCGGCTCGTTCAATCGCAGGTCGGTCGTGACGATCGCCGGCAGCGTGAGCGAGAGCGTCTCCAGCCCGCCATCGACCTCGCGCGTGACCACGGCCTGGCCACCTTCGACTTCGACCTTGGAGGCAAACGTCGCCTGGCCCCAGCCGAGCAAGGCAGCCAGCATTTGCCCGGTCTGGTTGCAGTCATCATCGATCGCCTGCTTGCCCAGGATCACCAGCTGGGGTTGTTCTTTCTCGACCAGGGCCTTCAAGAGCTTGGCCACGGCCAGCGGCTGCAGCTCCTCACTGGTTTCGACCAGGATGGCGCGGTCCGCGCCGATGGCCATGGCCGTTCTGAGCGTCTCCTGGCACTGCAGCACGCCGCAGGAGACGGCAATCACCTCGGTCGCCACGCCCTTTTCCTTCAGGCGCACGGCTTCTTCGATGGCGATCTCGTCAAACGGGTTCATGCTCATCTTGACATTGGCGATGTCGACGCCGCTGCCGTCGGATTTGACGCGGACTTTGACGTTGTAATCGACGACGCGCTTGACGGGAACCAAAACCTTCATGACGGAACTCCAAAAATTATTGATTGACGTTGACGTAAACGTAAGCTCTGCATTCTATGCCGGTGCACTGATGGTGCGCCATGGCCATGCTGCGTGGAAAGCGTAATTCCTTGCGGCACACATAAATAGAACGGTCGTTCTATTTTATGGCGGATCGCCTGCAACAAGCAACCGGGACAGGGTGGCGAAACCCCTACTTTGCAGATTCCGCAATTGCCGTACAGTTGTTGCGGCACCGGCCCCATTGTCGCCGTTGGGGATTTTCCGGCCAGAAGGTGTTTACCATGCCATCCCATGGTTTGCGGCATTTCACCTGCGCTTTTGCCTCGTGCCGGAGTTTGCTGCCCTTCTTGCCAAGAAGTTGCGTCAATTCGCCCGTGTCCAGGGGCCGGTGCGCCGGCCGGCGATTTTCAGTTCACGAACAAGCCCATGACGTCTGATCCACCAACGCCATCCCCGATGAACCATCATTTCCTGCGCGGCGATGGCGAGATGACCCGCCTGATCCGCTCCCGCGACTGGGAGCACACGCCGCTCGGGCCGATGGCGTCCTGGCCCCAGAGCCTGCGAACGACGGTCAGCATTTGCCTGGCATCGAATTTCCCGATCAATATCGTCTGGGGACCAGAGCACACGCAGATCTACAACGACGGCTACCGCACCCTTTGCGGCGACAAGCATCCGGCCTCGCTGGGAATGGACTACAGCCAATGCTGGGCATCGGCCTGGCCTGCCATTGGCCAGCCATTCGAGCGCGCGCTGCGCGGAGAGACCTCCTTCATCGAGAACGAACGCATGTTCCTGTTCAGGAACGACTACCTCGAAGAAACGTTCTTCACCTTCTCGCTCAGCCCCATCCGCGACGAGAGCGGCGGCATCGGCGGGGTGTTCCATCCCGTCACCGAAACCACCAAGACCATGCTCGGCGAGCGACGCACGCGCGCGGTACGCGACCTGACGGCGCATCTGGCGGATGCCCTGTCCACGACCGATGTGTTCCAGAAAATGACGCAGACGCTGAGCGAATTCGACTTTGACCTGCCTTTTGTGCTGGCCTACAAGCTCGACGAGAGCAGCCAGGACTACCACCTGGCCAGCTGCACCGGTGTCGCGCCGGGCACCTGCATCAGCCCGCTGGTCTTGTCGGTGAACCAGCCCGAGCCCTGGCCGATGCAGCGGCTGCTGCGCCAGGCCGGCGCGGCCGAAGTTGCCGGACTGCAGTTGCGGCTGGGCCAGACGCCTTGCGGCCCCTATGAGGAAGCGCCTGACGTGGCCTTTGCCCTGCCGATCTGGCAGCCCGGCATGCAGGCGCCCGTTGCGCTGCTGATGGCCGGCGCCAGCCCCCGGCTGCCGATGAACGACGCCTACCGTGGCCTGTACGACCTGATCGGCGCCGCTTTCAATGCCGCGCTGGCACGCATCAAGACGGCCGAGGAGGAGCGGCGGCGGCTGGAGATGCTGGCCGCGCTCGACCGCGCCAAGACCGCGTTCTTTTCCAATGTCAGCCACGAACTGCGCACGCCGCTGACCCTGATGCTCGGTCCGCTGCAAGAAGTGCTGGACGCGCAGAATCTGCTGCCCGCGCAGCGCGACAGCCTGCAGACTGCGCAGCGCAACGCCCAGCGGCTGCTGAAACTGGTCAACTCGCTGCTCGATTTCTCGCGCATCGAAGCGGGGCGCAGCGATGCGCGCTTCGAGGCCACCGATCTTTCGGCCATGACCGAGGAGCTGGCCAGCAACTTCCGCTCGGCCTGCATGAAGGCCGGTCTGGCGCTGAAAGTCCAGTGCGCGCCGCTCGGCCAGAAGGTGTACGTTGACCGCGAGATGTGGGAAAAGATCGTCCTCAACCTGTTGTCCAATGCCTTCAAGTTCACCTTGCAGGGCAGCATCTGGGTGCTGCTGCGCCAGCAGGGCCGGCAGGTCGAACTGACGGTGCAGGACACGGGCGTGGGCATACCGGCCGCAGAGGTGGCGCAGGTCTTCGAACGCTTTCACCGCATCGAGGGCCAGCGCGGCAGGTCGATCGAAGGCAGCGGCATCGGCTTGTCGCTGGTGCGCGACATGGTGCGGTTGCATGGCGGCACGATTGGCGTCAACAGTACGCCCGGCGGCGGAACGGCATTCAAGGTCAGCCTGCCGCTGGGAACGGAGCATCTGCCATCTGCCCAGGTGCATGCCGAGTCCGATGAGACGGCGCCCTCGCAGCGCGCACAGGCGTATGCCGAGGAAGCGCTGCGCTGGCTTCCCGCAGGCATCGGCCCGGCCGCGCGGCCGCACCCAGCCCATGCCGCAGACAGGCCGCGCATCCTGCTGGTGGATGACAACGCCGACATGCGCGCTTACATTCAGCGCATCCTGGCGCAAAACGGCTATGACGTCCAGGCGCTGGAGAACGGCATGGCGGCACTGGCGGCCATCAGGCATGCGGCAACGC